>BNJT01001433.1_pt1 | contig 267628 bp, 384 predicted proteins | sample 8540491 | NCBI WGS metagenome assembly BNJT01 (sample SAMD00202455, study PRJDB9452) | human saliva metagenome | host: Homo sapiens | reverse complement strand
AAAGAATAAATGGTTAATAAAGATAAAAAGAGAGAGTAAGAATAAAATCTTAGTAAAACTCTCTCTCTCTGCTATAGTTAAAAATAAGTGAGTTAGATTACTGCGATGTTCTATAATGGTGAAAGAGCCTTTGTGGAGCCTCTAGAACCATTATAGACTAACAAAGTAATCGTTATATTTATAAAGCTATATTATATTTTAACTGTATCTTTAATTCTTTTAAAGCTCTTTCTTTTCGATTACATAAAGTACATTATATAAGTCTGCTCCTTTAGGTTCGCACCAGTTAGGGACAGCTCTTATAGGCATAAATATCTTTCCTGGTCCTTCTTGTAAATCATCAAGCAAAGGAATGTAATAAGCCTTTTAGCTTCTTCTGGCAGTAAATTCATTGCTTTCCCATTTTTCTAATTCTATCTTATAAGTGATTTTATGAGCTTTCAATCCCACTTCGTCTTGTAAAGAGTTTAGAAGTTTTTCTATGCTCTTTCTTTCTTTATCCACATCTCTCTTTAACTACAGTAAATGAGATTCATCCACAAAGAAGAATTTAGAATTTTTAGCAATTTTCTTTTAAAGTTTTTGCTCCTTCTCTTTCGATAGCAACAATTTTTCTTTAAAGCTCCAAATTCTTTATCGCTTACATTTTTCATTTCACTAAATATCCTTCTTTGTACAAAAGAAAGGAATAGTCAATCTTGTAAGTTCACCTGAAATCTTTCATTTCATACATGTTGGTTATTAACCCATCCAAGTTTAACAAGGTCAAATACTGGGTCCACCCAAAAGTAACTTTGTCTATATTGAAGTTATCTTTAAATTCTGACATAAACTGAGATATTTCTTGTCCATCACCATAAGAATATCCCACATTAATCCTAAGAAGTTAGCTAGTCCTTCTTTTAAATATCCTTCTTCTTCTTTATACCAAATTAAAGAAACAGGGCTCTTTTAGAAAGTTCTTTAGATCTATCGTCATTTCTTCCAAAAGAGGCATATGTATAAATTCAGGAGCTTCCCAACCAAAAGCTTTATAAAGTTGGATATGTTTAGGAGTTGAAGGTATCCATTCTTCAGCTCTGATAACATGAGTGATTCCATAATAATGGTCATCGACTATATTAGCAAGGGTGATATGTTGGGAAACCACCAGCTTTTGCAATAACACTTGGTCATCTATTTTACTATTTCAAAAACAACTTCTCCTCATCCATCTGTCATGGATTTATCAGTCTCACCCTTCATAAGAGCATCTTTTAGTCTTACTAACATAAGGAAACTCAGCTTTTAGTTTTTCTTCAATTTCTTCTTTGGTTAATGAACGACAATGTCCATCATATCCAGAGCAGGAAGTCCCATGGCTTTTTGTCTTTCTCTTAGATTTTCTAGTCTTTCTTGGTCGCAGAAGCAATAGTAGCATCACACCTCAACACAATTCTTTTGCATAACTTTCCATATAGGATCAAATCTTTCCAGATTGTCTATAAGGTCCAGTAATCACTCACTCTACATCAGGTCTTCCGCATAGTCTAAATCTAACCATTTTCAAAGCATCAAAAATCATTTGTTCAGAACACTCTCTGTATATCTATTTCTATCAGTGTCTCTCATTCTTAAAAATAAAATCTCCATTATTAACATGGGCAAATGCAATATTAAATAATGCAATACTATAAAGCTGTTTGTTCCAACATAGGAGGGTCTCCTGTTGAGGGCAGTGCTGCTACTCTTTGTTCCTAACTCTACAATCAACACACATCTTTTATCCTTCCCTTTCGTTCTTAAATTTCTTACCCTTTTGATTTTATCATATAAATGTAGATATTTTTCAGAGTTATTTTATAGTTATTTTAGAAATCATATTTTTACTTCCATTATATATTTAGTAGTTCTTTTTCATCAGTAACTTTAGAATTAGGTTTTAAAAAGAGAGTTTCTACTTCCAAAAAGAACACTATTCACTTGATTTGATATCCATCCGGTTGTTATAAGCTCAGCTGAATTTCTAGAGCAAATTGGAGAGTAACAGAGATTTAGTACCTCTATTCACTTCAGATATCTGAAAGAGGTATTTCTAAGTTTGTCATTAATTTTTCTCGTTTCCAAAAAGCTCTTCTAAATTTCTGATAAAAGAAAAGTCTTTTTATCTCACATAACAAACTTCTTGCAACTATTAAATAATTCTAAATAGTTCTCTAAACATATATTTTAATACACTTATATAAGAAATGCAATCATAACAGAAAGTCAAAAGAGACTTTCTCTTTCATAAATTTGTTCCAATAATTATTGAACGAGTTTTATCTCCAATGAAAAACAAATAAATAGCGACCAGATACGTGGAGTAAAAGGCCATAATAGTAATATATGAGCATAGATAGCAAATTTGCTGCCCTAGGTACTGGACCACTAATACTCTCTCTTTTCATTTTCTAGATATTAAAATGTATTTTCATGCTTCTCGTTATTAGATCTTTAACTTCATTAAAAAGTGCACTAGCTCTTCGTCTAGTTTCAGTGTTTGCATCCCATGAACCTAAATGAAAGTCATTCATAATAGCATATTTTATACCATCTCTTGTTTCTATTTCCAGCAGGGTTTACTTGGTTTAAAATAGAAAACATATTACTTTTAACTTTTCATTTTCTTTCCGCATCACTAATTTCTCTTATAGGAATTTCTCAAAACTTTTTACTAGTTTTTACTTCCCTAAAGAAATTTCTAGTTTTAGTGTAAATAAAAAGACTGATTTTCTCACGATAATGAGCTTCCTTCTAGCATACCGACTGCATTATAAGGCATGTTAGTAGACTTGAGATTGCTAATAGTACTCCCATAAAATGGTGCGCAGACTGCAAATTATTTTTAAAACTTCTATAATACATGAAATTATAAATTGCCAGCAGCTAATGTAAGAGTATGGCTGAAAGAGCCATATATGAAGTCATTTTTCCCTCTTTATTATTTTCATCCAATGGACGAGCTTTTAATTTCTTTCATTTTAAATACCTCTTTATACAATTAATTATGTATCCATCTTAAATACATGTAATTGATAAAATCATCAATGCTTCCATCCATAACAGCCTTACGCATTTCCCTACCTCAGTATTAGTTCTATGGTCTTTAACTAAAGCATAAGGTTGAAAAACATAAGATCTAATTTGATTACAACCAATCATCAGTTTGTTCTCCTTGAATCTATTTCTTCTTCTTTTCTCTTTAATTCTATTTCAAGTAATTTAGATTTTAACATGGCAGCTTAGTTTCTCTATTGCTAAGTTGAGATCTTTTCTTTTTGACAATGTAACAACGACTCCTGTTGGAAAATGTGTTATCTCTTACAGCTAGAGTCCGTCATATTGACATGTTGTCCACCAGCTCCACTTGCTTCTATATGTATCTATTCTAATATCATGCGGATTTACTTTCAACTTCAACACATTGTCAACAACTGGGAACATCTCAACAGATGCAAAAGAAGTATGTCTTTTATTGGCATCAAAGGTGAGAATTCTAACAAGTCTATGAGACACCTTTTTCTAGATTTTAAATAACCATAGGCATTGATACCTTCAACTAAGACGTAAACAGGATTTTACTCCGACACTGTCGCTCCATAAAAATCTCAACTCAGATACTTTATAGTTTTTAGATTGCACCCATCTAAGTACATTCTGTATAGCATATTCGCTCAACTGATCACAAAGCCTCCCGTTCCACTCAGCTCCAGAATGTATTGTAACTATGGCATTGTTCATATCACGATACGCCATCTAATAATGGATTTACTTCCAAATTCTTCTATCATCATACGAAAAGTCATGTTTTCTATAGAAGTCTCATTTTCAAAAGATGTTTCTCACACTTTCAACAACAAAATCAACATAAAACTGCTTTCATCTTCAACTTCCAGTCGCTAATTTTTCATATCTTGAAACCTATATCAAAATCTCATATTTTTGATAATTTCTGAACTTTTTCTTTTATCGAGGACCAAAAACCATCTTCAAAAAGTTAATTTTTCTAAATCTCCTTATAGTAGTTTTCTCTTTTCTAGAGTCAAAGAGACCTCTAATACTATCCGTTTTTCTTTTTCATTTCTAAAAATCTCTCTTTTAATTTCTAAAAATATCCATTTTCCTCCCTAACCAATTTTCAATCAAATTATAATAGCCATTGCAGTTGCATATTTCGAGTGTGAAATAGCTTGATTTCAATTTGATACTTTCTTTTACTCTGTATAATTTTTATTTAATTTATCCGAAACAATATTGACATAGGGTTTTCCTAAATCGTCATTTAATATTTCTAAATCAGTTAGAGCAATTCTCTAACTCCGGTTCCACAGCTTTTGAGATAACTGCTTTAGCCGAAAATATACCACACTGAGTCTCAAGTTCTATTCCTCTTACAATATTTTCTATTTCTCTTTGAGTGTAAACTTTAGCTATAAATCCTTCTAGAAATAGCTTTTTCCTGCTCTTTCCAATCTCAATAATATCATTACTCTGTTCCTACTATCACTTAGCATTTTAAAGACCTTTCTAGTATTTTCATTAGTAGTTCGTCACATCTTCGCACTCATATTTTTAAGTTCAGCTATAGCTACTTCCTCTGTGTATATAGGCTCATTTCTTTGTCCTCTATATGGAGTTGGAGCCACATATGGACAGTCAAGTTTCAATAACAAAGATGATGCTCCTATAGGGATGCTCTTTACAACATCAACTAGTTTCTTGGGCATTTTTAAAAGTTCACACGCCACCCACTAGTACCTCAGATAAAATCTATCTATCATTCTTTTAGCACTTTCAACTTAGAACAGTAACAATGTAAAATTCCCTTTACGATTCAGGTATTCATTTAAGATATTTATTATTGTCTCTCCATAGCTTCTCTTGTGTGTAGTAACAACGGGTTTATTTAACTCTTCTTGCTAATTCTAATTTAGCTTCTAAAATCTTTAAATTGTTCTTCTTTAGAATCTAGTCATCCAATGATAATCTATACCACTCTCTCACCTATAGCTAAAACTTTTCGATACTTAAGCTCTCCTCTAATCTCAGCTTCATCACTATATCCTTCAATTTCCATCCTGGCTGAAAAGCCTGTTACTGCATAAATAAAGGATATTTGATCAGCAGTATTTCTACACTTTTTCACCACTGCCGATCAATCCTCCTGGCTTACTACTGAAATCTAATTTTCTTCTATTTCTTTCACTTCGCTTTCTCTGAATCAGAGTCAGATTCGATGTGTAAATTTAAATGTGAACATGAATCTATGATTTCATCTTTATTCTTCCTCTCAAAGGTATTTTATTCTATTACAGCATATAGACGACAAAATTATAAGCAGCAGCATATAGGAATACTTTTTATAGTATTTATTTTTCTAATCCAAAATTTTTACTGGAAATTCTTATGCTATCATCAGGTTTATGAATTATAAAGCTAGAACACTTTCGCGACTCCTAGCACTCGTGGGGTGTTAGTCGGTGAGGATAGACATGGCATGGGTTTCCCTGTTTACAAAAATTTGAAACGTTAAAGTATATATAGTATAATAAAAATGATAATAAAAATACGAATATTTATTTTGGAGAGGATATGTGTATTCAATTCAATATCATACAGTGTGGTGTGTAAAATATAGAAGATATATCCAAACTCCGTAAAAGAAAGATGAGAAGGAGGAACATGACGACTATGTATGTGACGTGGCTTTTAAAAACTGAACTATGGCAAGAACATATTGTTTTAGAAAAGAGAGACTCAAACATAGCCAGAATGATATATAATTCTTTGCCTTTAGTGAAATTCTTAAAAAGACATATGAGCAAATTAAAGAAATCAGTAATTTAGATAAAAAGATACAACCTCCAAGTGATATAAAGAATTAGATAAAAATATCTCAATATCTAAATTGTAGACAAATAAGTATGTGAAAACCCATGACACATTGATATATGAAGAGCTGACTGATAAAGGTTATACTAACTGTAGGAGAGAAAAGAGATTAAAAGATTTTCTATAACAGGAAACAAGCAGAAATAGAAGAAAAGAAAAATTAAAATACTGGTTTAAGACAGGAACAGGGGAATGTTATGCAGTGCAAAAATGTTTTAAAAATTTTATGAGTTATATTAGTAATAATAATAATATTATAAAAGCTTATGTTACATATAGAACTAAGGGTAAAGTAGACTATAAATAGCCATGATATAACATAGAGAAATTTAAAACATACCAGATTTAGAAGGGTGTTGATATATTTATATTCTGGAGAAAATAAATTTTATATTATATGATAATACATGCAATTTAGTAAGAAAAATTGAGATATACTATAAAATAAACTTTTGAGGAAGAACTAATATTAATATAAATAATATGTATAAATTGAGAGAAATTTAAAGTGAGGGTGAAAATAGTAAATTTTATTCTCTTCAAATACCTTTTAGAAGATAGCAAAAGAAAATGAAAAGAGTGGGACATGCTACTAATACGAGAGATTATTTTTATATTTCATATTAAAGATACAAAATATAAATAAAGATATATATAGACAAGTAGGAAAGTATATGAAAAGGTCTGATATTTTCAAGTACACTTAATATTTCCCAGAAATAAATTTAGATATCTCTGCTGGATGAAATAAAATGACATTGGACATGTTACGCACTTGAATACCATAGATAATAAAGGTAAAGAGAAAAGAGATTCTGAAAATCTTTTATCAAATAGAGCACCTGCATTTAATAACTGAAATAAATAAATAGAAAATTAGAAATATATTGGAAAACATAGCTACTTGATACTTTTAAAGTAAAAAGCTGAGTCAACTCAAACCAGAGACAAATGAATATGAAAAGAAAAAGTCTATCAAAAGATGAAAGTAGAAATATTAGGAAATAAAATACAAAGAGAGTTTGTATTCTGCGAACTTTTTAATAAAGAATGTAAAAGAAAATTTAGAAGAAGTAAACATAGAAAAAGCACAAAAAGAATTTATGTTACTGCATAATGAAGAAATTGAAAGAATAGGAAATGTAAAAACATTAAAATGTATAGAGTTTTAAAATAAAAACTGGTTTTGGAACCGGAGCCAATGGGATGTAAATGTTCTCAGTGGAGAGCTTTGTCCATTAAAGTCTTACAGAAATTAGCTAGTATTTGAATACTAGATATTCCAAAAGAAAACCAATAGTACTTAAGAACCTCTCCCGCGACTCTAGTACTCGTAGGGTGTCAGTCGAGAGTTCAGATCTACTTTCACTGACGGGAAAAGAAAAATTTTCTCTGTTACTTAGCAACCCAAGTAGACTCCAGCCACAATTATAGTAATATTCTAGAGCTTGTTCCCGAAAAATACTTCAATGATGTTAATGCTCTTTCACATAATTGCTTATCTCATCATTAGTGTCTCTTTAATGGTTTGATCAACTCAATCTTGAAGAATAGGAATTAAATAGCTAGGTTCCTACTCTGCTAAATGTTTCCCTTTAGTTTTAGAGATTAGTTTCCATTAAAGTAAGCAATATTTTCATATTCAGATTTTTCCAAAATTTAAAATGGGATATGTCTCTACCATCCTGCCTTTGCACCTTGAATTAGTAAAGGTTTTTATATGGACTATTTTTCCATTCTTTTAAATATTCATTTTCTATACATAAACTCACCTCTTTTGTAGCATTATTACATCACTATTTAGATGTAGAATTTTAGTATAAAATTACATTAAAAATGTAAAATAGATTCAGGACTAATTTCTATTTTTAAGAAATTAATCCTTTTATATTTTTACTTATTCTATATTTTAATAATGTTATTAGTCTTCATAATTAAATGTTTTGACTAATCAGTTGTTGGTGTGTACAAGGTTGTCAGAACCGAAATATCGTAGTATTTCTTTTCTTAAAAATCTGCCAACCTCTTCGCATATAGAGTATTTCTAATTATAGCAAGTTCGCTAGAAGAGAAATTATATAAATGTGATTCATTTCCTCTGTTGATAACTTCATCATAAACCTGTTCTAAAAACCTGTGAAGTCATAATCATCATAAGCAAGAATATTGTTGAGCCGTTTTTGCACTTGATTTACAGTATTTTGTTGAGGAGCAACATTGTTGTTTGTCCTCAGGAATGCTGTCGGGTTTGTGAAAACATTAGTATTGTTCACTGGTTTCAGGAACAGATGTTGTTACAGGCCTTTCAACTGGAGGAGCTACTTCTGCTGTGTAATCTTCTGAGCTCAACTACTGTTGTTTGTGCTTGAGGAGCAACTTGGTTAGTAGTCATCATAACTCTGAGTATAATAATAATTTTAGGTCTCTTTAAACCTCTTCCAATACTTCTAATAAAAGAAATCACTAGAAAGCTAAGAAAATCCAAAAATATCAGAGTTATTCCTAAAATAATTAATTGAGCTTTAGTACCAGCTTACATTACTTTTCTTTTTGGAGTCATGTTTATATTAGTATTTTTAGCTTGATTGTTGCTTTTAATTCCTCTTGGACTACTGAGTGTTATAGTTGCCGGTGTTACATCATTTGTTTTAGGTAGCTTCAAATGTTTTCGTTTAATGAGTTCTTTGTTTTAAATCATCATTATCATTCAAAAATAATCATATTAATATTTGTGTTTGTATTATAAACATTTTAAGAAAATGAAAAGAAAATGAGAAGATTTTAAAAAGTAAAAGATAAATAAAATATTCTAATACAATATAATGCTGATAATTGATAAGTTATTATAATTTTATTTTATTACAAAAAGTTTTACAGGGGTACTATGAAAGAAAAATAGTTTTATTTGTCTTTTATCATTGTCTTTACTTTGTTTTGGTGAATGGGGAGTATATAGGAGGGAGCCAATTCTGTTAGACTAGTACAAGAAAATACATGCATTACTTTTAGCAGATGGTGGAGGAGGAGGAGACACCTATTTTCATTATACTCTTTAGAAGAAATATTAGACCCAAAAGAAACCTATAAAATACTTATGGAATAGAGATAACGTAGATGAAAAATCCTGCTATACAAAGCAAAATGCTATGGTTATGTATAGAATAATGCAGAGTTTCGTCGGAAAGGTGTGTGACTACTGACGAAGAAGTATTTAATGAACTACCTCCACAAATGCAAAATGGATGATGAAAATTAAATTCTTAACTGAATATTCAAATATTCTTATAGAAATACCTTTAGATAATTTCAATGAAGCTATCAACAAACGACAAACACACTAGATAGGGTGTGCATCTAATAATTCCTATTTTATATATAAATGAATGCAAGCAAAATTTCATTTCGAGTATGTTAAAATATTATAGTTAATGAGGTGATAAAATGGAGAGGTATACTAAATCACTACTTGCCATAATAATGGATGAAGGTAATGGAAAGATGGGCCAAAGAAAAGAGGTTTAGCTAGAAGTTTTGGACATATGGAAGGTGCAAAATCATTAAGGAAAGAGCCTTAGAGTATTTTTACTGAAATAGGTGTAAAATATTTTAACTGTCTATGCCTTTTCAATCTGAAAATTGGTCTAGACCAAAAGATGAGATGTCAACTCTTACGAAGTTATTTTTAAAATATATAAAAGTGAAAGATACGATGAAAATAAGATCTCGTCTTTTTGTTTCCAGGTAGAAAATAATGTTCCTGAGAGAGTTATTAAAGTGAAATTGATTAAAAGAAGAAACATAATGATAAAATAACCTTTACAAATATAGCATTTAACTACGGTAGGTAGAGTATACAGATGCAGTAAAATGATATTATTAAGGATGGAAAGAAAGATATAACAGAGGAAGATCTAAATATCTATATATAATGATTTTCCAGACCCAGACTTGTTGAAGTAGAGCAAGTGAGAAATAGGAATATCTAATTTCTTGTTGTGGCAACAGCTTTATTCAGAACTTTATATTACAGACACTCTTTGGCCTGATTTTGATGAAAAGAAATAGACAAGGCTTATAGAAAGTTAAGGCAATCAAAGAGATAGAAGATTTGGAGGGTATGTTTAAATGGAATAGAATTTTAGTAGCACTGATAGGGAGTTCCATTATTATTCTTTGTCCATATGGGAGAGGCCTCATATGAATCTTCAAGGTTTACCCATGTTAATATTTACTAATTTAGTTGTTGCCGTAGGAACATATAGGAATCTACAAGATGGTAAAATATCAGGAAAAGAAGTTTATGACATTAATTTGGATTTTAGTTTCAGGTATAATTCCAAACTTAATTTATTGTAGAAAATAGAAAGTAAGTATCTGAGATCAAAGTATGGGCAGGACTTTGTGACAATAATTGCAACCATGTCCACGCTACTTATATAGAGTTTTTAGAAATCAGATAAAAGGAACATTGGAAAAGTTTCTTTACAACTTTTCAGGAATAGTATATACGTATCTGTATCTCAAATTATAAACTCTTTTATTTCTTAGGAGCAATATTTCCTTTTTGTTTTACAAGTTTTGGTTTGGGATATCTTCAGATACAGCAGCAGGAATAGTAGGAGTTTGCAATAGGAAGAAAATTCTTTAAAAATGGTTTTACAGAAATGGGTCCACGGTTGAGAGGTGCTTTTAGGTTCAATTATTTTACAGCTATTGCTTTGTATGGAATCTTGTTTTCATATTTTGAAAATCAAAGATGTGTTAGTTTAGAAGAGAAGGTGTTGTAGCCTTTTAATAGGAGCCTTTATATCAGTTGTGGCTCAAATTGGAGATTTAAATAGAGATCTCTATTTAAAAGAGTAATGGTGTTAAAAGATTCAGAGACTATACTTAAGGGACATGGTGGAATATTAGAATGGGTTTGAGTAGTATGATACTGAGTATTACCTTTTAGCAACTGTAGTTATATATTTCTTTCTATTTATGTATTAGCTTATAAATATGGAATTTAGATAAGGACGAGAAAAATGAAAAGATTTTGAATTCTAGGATCACTGGAAAGTATAGGAACAAGTGCTTTAGAACTGGCTAGAAATAATAGGAGAAGAATATCAAGTTGTTGCTATAAGTGGTAATAGAAATATAGAGCTAGCATAAGAAACAAATTTGAGGAATTTGACCTTTAGCTATATATGAGCATAGGTGCTGAAGAAGAAGCTCATGAAAATTAAAAGTGAGATATTCTTTTATAGAAAACATCGACTTTGGAGAAAATGGTTTAGCAGACACATGTGTAAATAGTGACCATGATGTTAAACGACAGCAGGGGTGGAGCTTATAGTATAGATGCGCAGTGGAAGCTATAAAAAGAGAAAGAGAGAATTGCTCTCAGCAAACAAAAGAAAACTATGGTATCCAAAGCAATGGTACGTATATAGATAGACTTTCTTTTAAAAAGAATATCCAAAGGCAGAAATTATTCCATGTGAGCAGTGAACATTCAGCTTTACCTCAATCTCTACAAGGTTTTAAAAGAAAGAAATGCATATTCAATAATCACACTGCAAGGTGGTGGAAACATTTAGAGGAAGAGACTTCTGAGAATAGAAATGTAGCAGTGGAAGAAGCTTTGAAAAACATCCAAATTGGTCTCATGGGAAAGAAAATTACTATAGACTTCCTTTCCCAACACATGAGTGAATAAAAGACTTGAAATTACTTAAGAAGCCCATGGAAGCTTTTTCAAACGTGGCTAAACATGATGATATAGTAGTTGTTTGTACATCCACAAAGTACTAATACACTGCATGGTTGAATATGTGGATGTAGTAGAGTACTCAAGCTCAAATGGGAGTTCCCTAAAAGGAGCACTCCAATACTATACGCTTTTTCTTATCCTGAAAAAGGAATTCAATGCATCGATAGATTTTTAGATTTAATAAAACGCAAAACTTTAAACTTTTTGAGGAAGCAGACAGAAAAGAAGTTTTAAAGGTATAGACTTAGCATATAGAGCAGGAAGAACAGGAGAAACTATGCCAGCTGTTTCTCAATGCGACAGAAATGAAGTTGCAGTTGAGCTATTTATGAAGATAAAATTCTAGATATATATAGAATAATTGAAGAAGCTATGGATGAGTCATAAACTGACATCTTTGGAGTACGAGATTGAAGATTTATCTATTATTAAGTGGTGTTGATAAAAGAAACTAGAAGGAAAGAGAGAGGCAATACAGGAGAAAATACAGTCATTGAAGGAACAGATTCAAGTGGAAAAGAAACTCAAAACTAAATTCACTCTAAGGAAAGGTAGAGAAATATATGATAAAAACTATAAAAATATCTTTTCCCACTATGATAGTCCAGCATAGAGCCAGAGAGGTACTTATAGCTGGGAAATTTGGAACAGATGCAACTAAGGTAAATCCTTATCCTGTAGCTACTATGTGCAGTGCTAGATGAGATCATGCTTTTCATTTAAGCAAGAGTTAGGAAAATTCTATCATCTTGATAATTATTTAACAATAACTTTCAGCAGATATGTAGCTTCAAATATGATTCACCAAGCAAACTACAAAATAAAGTATATAGAAGCGTAGGAGATGAGTATTTAAAATTGGCTGGTAGACTTAGGAATACATAGAAATACCAGAACCAGATATAGATATCTTTTGAAGATGCCAGCAGATAAAAGCTAAAGAGCTTATGGAAAACAGATAAGATAGATGGTTCGAGAGAGATATACATGAGAGTGAATGAAGATTATTTAGCGTATGACAATGCAACAGCTACTTTCAGACTCTTGGTGTGGAACAGGAATGTGTTGAAGATAATAAAATTAAAACTATTGAAAGAATAAATGATAGAAATCTCTAAAATAGAAGGAGTTAATAAAATAAATATATAGTTTAATGTGAAGTGAGATTACTATCTAGTAGTCTCTGTAGTTGGGAGGATAAATGACATTTTAATTGCAGTTATGCGCGCGCTGGGCTTAATAATATTCGTGCATGAGCTAGGACAGTTTTAACTGCGAAATTTTTAAAATGCCTGTGAGTGAATTTTCAATGGGTATGGGACCACAAGTCTTTTCGCTTGATACAAAAGAAACAACAACATATTCTTTTCAGAGCCATCTCAATAGGAGGAGATGCTAACATTGAAGCAATGGAAGTAGGGAGCCAAGTTTGAGAATGGTTTTAATTCTAAAACCTGCATATCAAAGATTTCATAGTTCTTTTTGCAGGAGTTTCTATGAATTTCTTGACAGCTTTCTTAATTATATTCTCAATGCTCAAATGAGTGGTAGGAGCGGAATGACAGAGAGAAAGCTATATAGATGTGCTCCTAGCAAAAGGTAGAGCAAATGAGACAAATATTAAGTTGATGATAGTCCCAGAAACCAGATGGTATAACTTTATGGGCAGATATGATACGAAGTTGCTACACTGAAGCTTTAGATAGAACTTTCTGCTGGTAATTGGAAAGAGATGGAAAAGAGAAGAAAACTAGTTTTAAAATTGACAAAAGATGAAGAAAATAATAGAGTAGTTCCTGTGGAATATCTCCAAAATCTAAAAAGACAAATCTTTCTTTACTGAAAGTCTAATCTTTGCAAAATTCTTTTGTATCTATTTTAAAAGACTACAGGTAGGAGTGACTTTACACTTTTCAGGGAAAGCTGATTTCAAAGAAATTAGTGGACCTGTTGGAACACTTTTCAAAGTTGTGGAGAAGTATCAAAATTTGGTTGGACTTTCGTATAGCAAGTTTGGCTGTTATTCTTTCTATAAATATAGGAGTTTTAGAATTTATTACCTATACCAGCATGATGGAGGAAGAATACTTTGCAGCACTTTTAGAACTTTTGTAGAATAAAAGTTAATACGAAGAAAACCTTGCATAAATTCAGGTATGGTTGTCTTAGTATATTGTTATGGATTAGTGTTAATGATGTTTGGAAACTTTTTAATTAATTTTTCTTGAAAAATACAAATAATCGGTTATAATACATTATGATATTAAATTAAAATTGATTTGTTTTGACAGAAGGAGGAGAAACAAGATGCAATATTAGCAATTTCAGAAAAGGAAGGATACTAAAACAAATAAGAAAAGAGTCAGAAAATATGTAAGTAATTACCTTCAATTTATTAGGATGCAATAGATATAGAGAGAGAAAGTGACTTTGATTTGGTCTTACTAGACAGTGATGCTTTGGAAGGAGTTACAGTGGGAGAAGCTAAGAAAAATTAGCTAGTATAGGAAAAGAGTTCGTAACTATAGCTAGTAGATGAAGTTAATGCGAACGAAACAACAGAATTAGAAAATTCTGGAATCTTTGCTTATTTCCATTAAAACCAATAAAGTTGGAAAGATTGTGAGTGCAATAATTTTACCTTCTTTAAATGGTCCTAGAACTAATAGAAAAATAAAAGATTTAGAAGAAAATTAGCTGTGTTAGAAAGAAGATACAGATATAATAGGACAATCTGCGAGATTGGTAAAGATGTTAGAAATCTTATAGATAGCGAGATAATGACTCTACCCGTTTTAATAGTTGGAGAAACTGGAACAGGAAAAGATATAATAGCCAAAGAGATTCACAAGAAAAGTGAAAGAAATGAAAGCGAAGATATGCTCAAATAAGCTGTGCTTTATATCCAGGTGAACTTATTGAAAAGAGAACTATTTGGTTATGAAGAGCTGTCATGGGAGCTAATGCAAGTAAAGGACTTTTAGAAGAAATTGATGGAGGAACAATATACATTGAAGATATTTCTAAAATGGATATATATTCAATCAAGATTCCTAAAAGCTATTGAATATAGTGAATTCAAAAGAGTTTGGAGGAACAAAATGAAAAACTAGTAGCTAGATTCCTTGAGATTTGGAACTGATATAGATTTCAAAACAAAGAAACAGAAAAAGGTGAGTTTAGGAAAGATTTATATATCACAGACTACTTAGGCTAACTATAGAAGTTCGCTGAGAGAAAAGAAAGAGAAAGATGTTCCTGTACCAGCCACTCACTTCTTAAACAAAGATAGTTAGAATATTACATAAAGACTCCAGTTATTTCAGGAGAAGCTACGTGGAATTCTTAATGGAATACTACTATCCAGGAAACATTATAGGAACTTAAAAACTTAATTGAAAGAATGGCATTATTATCTAAAGATAAAATTTTGGAGTGTAGATCAATTACCATTAGAAATAAGACCAAATCTGACATCGTTGAAAATAAAACATGCTGTTGGAGTAGGACCATTAAAAGAAATATTAGAACAAGAAATTTATAGTTTAGAAAGTAGAGAAAGAGTTACGTGAATTGCATAGCATTACGAAAAACCTAGATGGAATAAACACAAAGAAACATCTAAGATCCTGAGTAGTAGGGAAGAACAACTTTGTAAGGAAAAATTAGAAAATATGGGTTTGATGCAGTAAGTGCGCTAACTAGTGAGTGGTGCCAATGCCGGGCTAAGAAAATTTCGCACAGCGATAGAGCACTTTTATCATTGTACTAACAGTTGTATAGCTTATCTCTAGCATATGGAGGATGTGGAAAGCTTTGTGAACAGAGTAGAGCTAATAAAAAGCTCGTTAGCTATGCTTTTTAAATAAAAGATTATATACAGAATTGATATAGAGCGAGCAGCAAGAGAGTCTCCAAAGAGGCGTATGCAGAAACAGTTGACAAGCGCGATATAGTAGATATGATGCATGAATGATGTTATAGATATTAACATTAGATCTTGCAAAAAGTCTAAAAGCGTTAAGGTTCCCAGTTCTGAAGTTAATGCACAATACGAAGAGCTTGGAATCTTCTATGGGAGATAAAGAACAACGAAGAAGAATGTTACAAGTCTCAAAGGGCTTACTAAAAGATTCTTTAAAAATAAAATAGAAGAAAATTTAACTAATGCACTAGAGAAGAGATTTTCATATGATCCCACAGATGAAGAACAATAGCTATATGCTCACCTTATACTCTATCCCAAGTGATAAGAAAGAAGATGCAATAAGCCTATATAAAATGGAAAAAGGTGACAGTTTACGTGCTAGCTTTTAAAATCAGCCAGCTAAGAGAAATGCGATACAGCGATTTAGCTCCTGCGAATATGAGAAATTTAGTTGAAAAAGTTTCTTATGAAGAAGATGGATTTGTAAAGTAACAAATCTTGATTTTAGCTGAAATTATGGCACTTTCTATGGTGATCAAAAAGCAACTAAAGAACAAGCAGCAGAGAATTAGCAAAAATATGATAAGCACAAGCAAATAAAAGCTGCAGTGGCAAAAGAAAAAGGTGTTACAAAAGTAAAACGAAGAATTAGGAACCTTGTGTCTCAATTACAAAGAATATACTATGGAGGTCTTTCTGAAAAAGTAAGAGAAGAAATAAAAACCTACTGATGCAGAATTGGAAAAGTTTCTTTAATGCAAATAAATCTAGGTATAATATACCTGAAAACAGCTGATGCAAAATTAATTTTCATAACTGTTAAATCAACTAAAGAAGATGATGCAGTAGCAAAAGCGGAAGCTGAAAAATTATTAGCTGAGTTGACACCTGAAAACTTCAGTGAAAAAGGAAAAAGTATAGGAAATAACCAAGATATTATATCAAGATTTAGGAACTTTTGGTAAACAAGAATGGTTAAAGAATTTGAAGAGGCATTGAAAGATGTTCCTTCAAACTCAATAGTAACAATAAAGTTATAAAAACAAAATTTGGTTTATCATGTTGCTTGTGTAAAGAAAAATGATAACAATCAACAATGGTCAGTGAACATATTTTTGTAGTTCCATACCCATCTGATACAAAACTGTAGCAGAAAAGCTTGAAAAGTTAAATAAACTTAAAGCTGATATAGAAGCTGGAACTGTAGCTTTAAATAACAAAATAGATGAAGATGTAATTCAAAGTTTTGATGCAAAAGGTATAACTCCAGATGGAATATTCCAGATTTTGTTTATAGTCCTAGACAGCAAAAGCGTCTATGAAACCCTTTAAATAAAGTTGAATAATAAATCCTAATAAAGCTACTATAGTAGTTTTCCACTAAGGAAGTTAAAGCAGAAGAAGCTAATTTCACTAAATTAAAAGAAGAAGTCAAAAAGATTATATAAATAGACAAGTTGGAGAATATATATCAAAGTTATTCTAAGACTCAAAGGTTGTTGTGATACAGCAGCTCTTTTAGTATCTTATTTTTGGAGGGATTATGTATTTTAGAAATGAGGATATAGAAAAGTTACTAGATAGTTTGAGAATAGAAGAAGTTGTTGAGAATTTGTTGATTTATCAGGTTCAAGCTATAAAGGCTTCATGTCCTTTTCACTATGCTGATAATCCAATCCATCATTTTCAGTAAAACCTGAAAAAGATATGTAAATGCTTTGTTTATGGTTCTGTGAATGCAATAAATTTTTATTCAAAAATAATATTCCCTATATGGAAGCAGTAAAAGAACTAGCAAAATATAGAGTTAATATAACAGAGTATAATGCTAAAAATACAGATATAGATATGAGAAATTCTATCAAATTATGGAAGATAGCCTAATTTTTATGGATAAGATGTTTGCACAAGAATCAAGAGCGAGCATTGAATTATCTATCAAATAGAGGTTTAGATACAGATTTAATAAAAGAACATAGACTTGGTTATGCCCCTGCAAAGTGGTCAGAACTATATGATTTTGAAGGATTATAGTGATGAAGATTTATTAACTTTAGGTCTTATAAAACAGAACGAAGAAGGAAGAATTTATGATACTTTAGAAACAGAATAATCTTTCCTATATACTCTAATAGCAATAGAATAATAGCTTTTGGAGGAAGAAGTTTAGAAAAGATGATAGTATACCAGTATATAAACTCACCAGATACTCCTATAAAAAGGTAAAATATTTATGGTATTGAAAGAGCTCCAATATAAGAAATAAAAATTACTCCATTTTTAATGGAAGGATACATGATGTGTGTCTGCCAATATTTTTGACTTTTGATACTAATGCTCACTTTTGAGAACAGCTTTAAACAGTAGAGCAAGCTCAGTTAATTAAAAGATATTCATCTAATATTTTGCTATGTTTTGACATATGGATAAGGCAGGAAACAGCAACAGAAAGAGCCTCGTTTATACTAAAGTCTCAAGGATTTAATATAAGAGTTTTACAATTTGATGATGCTAAAGATCCAGACGAGTACTTAAAAAGAATGGAAGAGAAGCTAGAAGTTGTACAAAAATCATTAGAAATTTTTGATTTTTTATGAATTATATTCAAGTGAATATGATTTTGACTAATATCATAGCAAAACAAAATTTTATAGAAAAGATTTAAAGAATTCTTTGCATATTTAACTACAGATTTAGAAAAAGAAATGTATTTAAATTTATCTGAAAAGATAGATATCAACATAGATATTTTAAGAAAAACTAGTTGAAGAAAAATAAAAAGAAATTTATTGTTAAAGATTATATTGATGAAATTGAAGAAAAACCAACAGAAAGAGAGAGTTTAGCAAATAATCATGAACTTTCAATAGTTGAAATGCTATTAAAAAGCCTCAAATACTATGAGTTTTTAAAGATGAGAAATTTGAAAGTGATATAGCAAATAAAACTTTAAAAATTTTTTGAAGAAAAATAAAGGAAAATTTTTAATTTTGAGAGTAATAACCTAATGAGAGAATTTGAAAATTATATAAGAAATGATAATGAAAAGTCATTTAGAGTATATAAATAGTAATATCGCAAGAATAATATTAAATTATGTTATAGACATAGAAAATACAATAGAAGAAAAGAATTTCTAAAATTATTTAAAGATTATTTTTAGAGTTAAAGTAAAATTAAGAGATAAAACTGAAGATGACTTTCCAAAAAGATAGTATATTTTCAAAGTTTAAAAATAAAATAGAAAGTAAAAGTGTTGAAGAATTTATAGAAATCTATAATTCATTTAAGTATCTTTTTACATTAAAGTTTTAGCTAAGGGAGGATTAATAGTGAAAGAGATAATAAGAACAGGGAAGGAGTTCATAAACGAGAGTAAGAGAAAAAGACAACTTATGAAGAAATAAATAATGTTTCAGTAAAGATTACACTGAAGAACAAATAAAATGAATTGAATTAAAATTTTCTAGAAGAAGGAATTGAAGTCTTATGAAACTGAAACTAAAGCTAAGGTAAAACAAAACCAAAAGCTAAAACTAAAACTAAGTCAAAAAGCAAAGGCTAAAGAAGAAACTAAAGCTGAATTAGATAAAGAAAAAGACTTAAATGAAAAGAAAAGGTTAAAATTGAAGAAATTGAAGAAATTGAACAAAAAGAATTAGATGAAGATAGAGAATTAGATGAAGAAAAAGATCTAGATGATGAAGAAAAAGATCTAGATGATGAAGAAATTGAAGAAAAGAATTAGATGAAGAATTCATTGAAGAAGAAAAGTGAAGATTCATTAGAAGATGAAGATGAAGAAAAAGAAGAAGAAGATGTTGATACAGAAACTTTTTATAGGTTTTGAAGATGAATTTAATCCTGATTATATAGAAGATATAGTGAGGAAGAACTTAGCAACGAAAAGTTACTAAATTTAGGTAATAGTGCAAAAGTTGATGAGCCTATAAAGATGTACTCAAGAGAAATAGGTCAAGTTCCACTATTAACTCATGATGAAGAAATTGAATATGCTAAAAAGCTTATGAAGGTGACGAAGAAGCCAGTCAAAAACTTATAGAATCAAACTTAAGACTTGTTGTAAGTATTACAAAAAGCATACAAACAGAGGTTTACAGCCTGATTTAATACAAGAAGGTAATATAGGACTTATGAAAGCAGTTGAAAAATTTGAATATACAAAAGGATATAAATTTTCAACATATGCAACTTGCGTGGATAAGACAAGCTATAACAAGAGCGATAGCTGACCAAGGAAGAACAATAAGAATACCTGTTCATATGATAGAAACTATAAATAAGATTAGAGTCAAGAATATATTTACAAGAAACTGGAAAAGATGCTTCTCCTGAAATTTTAGCTGAAAGATTAGAATGAGGTTGAAAAAGATAAAGGCTATTCAAGAAATGAATCAAGAACCCATATCTCTTTGAAACTCCAGTTGGAAGTGAAGAAGATAGTGAATTAGGAGATTTCGTTGAAGATCAAAAGACAACAAGTCTCATGAAGCTACAACAGAGCAATTTTAAGAGAAGAGTTAGATGGAGTCTTAAAAACATTGAGTCCAAGAGAAGAAAAAGTTTTAAGATATAGATATGACTTGATGATAGTTCTCCTAAAACATTGGAAGAAGTTGGAAAAATCTTTAATGTTACCGAGAGAAAGAATCAGACAAATAGAAGTCAAAGCTCTAGAAAATTAAGACATCCAAGCAGAAAGAAAAAGCTTGAAGATTTTAAGGTTGACTAGTTAGGAGGGAATATTTTGAAACTTTTTAGCCTAGAAAAATATTTATTAAAGAATCTTGATATGACAGAAGAAAACTTTAAAAAGCTTGTACTTGATATATCAGAGCCTTTAGAATTAGAACTTCCAGAAGATAGAAAACTTGCATGATGAAGAAATTGATTATGAATACATTGATTTACTTGTAACAGAAACTCTTGAAAACTTAAAAGATGATGTCTGCACTTGTGAAAAAAGATTGTGGAATAGCAGATTGCTGTGGAACAAGAGTGGAGAAAAACTTAAAAGAAAGTTTATCAAATAGCACTATATATGTTAAGAGACGGTATTCTTTATCAGGATTTAACTCAAGAAGGAGTTATTGGTTTGATGAAGGCTCACGAACTTTTGAAGATGATAAAGACTTTAAACTATATAAGGATTATTATATAGCAAGAGCTATGTTTAACTATATCAGAAAGCTATGCTAACTATAGAAAAACAGCCTTTAAAGAATATGCAGAATATGAAATTCATAAAGAAAATCATCCTAAAAATTTCTTTAAAAGACAAAAGTAAATCTGAGGAGTTAAAGAAATTAGGAAAAAGAGAACAAAGAAAAACATATAGAGGAAATGAAACAATTAGAAAAAGAGAGCAGAATATCAATTTGACTATTTAAATTTAAAATATAGGTTAGGTGAAAGAGAAATAGAAGCTATAAGTCTGTATTTTTGGTTTAGATGGACATAAGAGAAAGAACTTTTCTGAAATACAAAGTATTATGAAAATAGATAATGATACTTTTAGATAAAATTGTAAAAGATGCCTTATTTAAATTATCAGTTGTAGATGAAAAAGGTTGAGTTATGATAACTAGAGATATTATAAACATATTAGAGAAAAATTTCCAAAAATAAATGCAGAAGAATGGACAATGTAGGACTTCTTGTAGGAGACTATGATAAAGAAGTATACAATTTTTCTATAGATGCAAGTTTGGAAGTTATAGAAAATGCTATAAAAAGAAAAAGGTTGATATGATAACTCATCATCCATTTATCTTTAAAGCGATAAAAAGTATTAATGAGCAAGATATTTTATCTATTAGAGCATTAATAAGAAATGATATAAATATTTATTCTATTCATACAAATTTAGATTCATCTGTGTCTGGATTAAATGATTATGTGCTTGAGAATTAGGTTATACAAATTATAAATTTTTAGACTATGATGAAGAGAAAAATTGTGGTATAGGTAGAATTTTTAAATTAGATGAAGAAAAGATTTAAAAATTTATAGAAGAACTTAAACTAAAATTACAAATTTCTAATCTAAGAGTTATAAGCAATGATTTAAATATAAGTAGCTCTTATAAAATGGTTCAGCCATGAGTTATTGGAGAAAAGCTAAAAGAAAATTGACTATTTATTACTGGAGATGTGGGCTATCATGATGCTCTTTGATGCAAGAGAAAGTGGACTAGCTGTAATTGATTTTGGTCATTATGAAAGTGAACACTTCTTCCATGAAGTTCTAATAAAAGAATTGAAGGATACAAATTTAGAATTTTTAGTTTATAACCCTGGAGCCAGTATTTAAAGTTCTACTAAAGATATGGAGAAAATATGAGAAAAATAATAATTACATTTTTTATTTCTAATATCTTCTGTATTTAGTTTTTGCAACTATAAACGATAATCTTAATATTTTAAAAGATGAGGAGTTGAAAATTAATGAGAAGGTTGAAGAAATAGAAAAGATTTAACTGGTATTTGTAAATACCTTATCTATGGATGTTGGGTTTGCAGTTTCAGATCCTGAAAGAGCATTGATATTAAATATAGGAGATAAAGAAACTTATAAAGTTGAAGTATCTTTTTAGTAAAGATATAGATGTTGAAGATTTCAAGATGATATTAATACTACTTTGACTGATGCAAAGACCATTATTGGAAAGAAAAGAATATGGAAATATATTTTAACTGTTCTTGATGGAGCTAGTCTCAGTTTTACAAGAAGTTAATATTGAAGCTTTAAAATCAAATGACTATGACAAAAGAGCAAGAAAAATGGAAGTAGTACTCCTATTATGATAGCAAAGCCTTTGTTATAATAATCTTGTTTATTGTCTATAAGATGTAGCAAGATACAAAGATAAGAGTAATCAAGAAGAAGATGACTACAATTATTAGGTATTCGAGTTAATCGTCGCTATGCAGAGAGAGTCCGAGCTCCACAGAGCAAAAAGGGCAGCTAATGGCTACTAAAAAGTAATTTTAAGGAAAGTGCCACAGAAAACAAACCGCCATTTTGGTAAGGGTGAAAAAGGTAGTGTAAGAGACTCACCAGTAGAAACTAAAAAGCTTGGTAAACCCCTTGGAGCAAGACTAAGTAAGAAAGTTATAGGGAGTTGCTCGCTCTCTTCGTGGTAAGTCGCTAGAGATTATAAGTGATTATAATTGAGAAAATGATTAACAAAATACAAAACTCGGCTTATTGAATGCCTAATAATACATGAGTAAAATTAAAATCTTCATTTAGTTTTTAATTAAATGAAGAGATTTTTATTTTATATAACACTTGAAAACAACAACATATTGTATATAATTAAAATATAATGCTAGAAAAAGGAGAGAAAAATGTTTAGAGATAATAGTAATATTTTAGAGATGAACAAGGAACACTTCATTACATTTTAACAGACCATTTGAAGCAATTAAGTATTTATCAGTATTAGAAGAAGATAGTGCTATTTTCTTCAATATAGCACTTTGTTATTTAAAAATTCAAAAATATGAAAAAGTTTTATCTTTTAGAAAAAGGCTTTATCAGAAATTAAAAGAAATAGAAGCGTTGAAATAACAAAAGATAATTATTCGTAGAAATTATTAAGCTTTGAAGAAGAGAGTGAAGGCTATATAAACCTCTATGTTATATTTTTACACCCCTTCAATTTCCAGATCTAGCAAGAGAACAAATTTTAGAGACTTATGATTGATATTTTATTTTTATTGGGAAAGAAAGAGGAAATGCATAAAATTATCAGTTTAAGAAATAAAAATTATAAAAATGTAAAAGATAAAATATCAAGGAGCTAAAAATATGAGCTTATATGATTTAAAAGATTTATATAGTGAATTAAAAATGATCCAATGTGTGAGAGATTTTAGAATATTAGGTGACTACTGATTTAGAAGAAAAAGGATGGAGATCAATCATCACTATTACATATAGCAAAGAGATATGGTGATAGTTTTTGCTATTGAAGTATTATTAAATAGAGGAATGGATTCTAATAGAAGATAGTGAGGCTAAAAGACCTCTACATCGTTTAGCAGAAGGAGAAAAATATTATTAATGATGAAGAGCTAGTTAAAATGCGTAGAATTACTATTAGATGCAAAAAGTTAGTGTGCTTAAAAAGATAGATTTAGTAGAACAGCAGTAATATTAGCGACCAAAATGCTTACTATGAAATATTAAAAGTTTTATAGATAGAGAATTAAAATTATCTTTAAAGATACTGAAGGAAACAGTGCTTTTTACATATAGCTTCCAATATTTTTCAGATTATAATGAGGAAGATGAAGAAAGATACTTTAAAACTATAAAATATTTATTAAAGGCTGGTTTAGATCCAACTGAAAAATAATGATGGAAAAACAACAATAGATATAGCAATGAGAAGATGTAATAAAAAGTAGTAGCATTGTTATTAGGAAATTATGATGAAGAAAAATCCAAATGAATTATTAATTCAAACTGGAGGTTTATCTTTACATAGAGCTATTGAAAAAGATTATGAAGCTGTAAATGCTCTTATAAAATTAGAGCTGATATTAATGCTTTTTCAGAAGAAGAGGATACAGTTTTTAGAGAAATGACGCCAATTAGGAATAGCTTTTCATATGTTTGATGAATATAGTGTAAAAAGCTTTTATTAGAAGCTGAGCTGATGTTACTTTAAAAACTACTGAAGAAAATACTGCTCTTGGAGAAATTTTGGGATATATGAAAGATAACTATTTTTGATTTTAATAAAATTCCTCTTATAGAAGAGCTTTTAAAACTTTTTATTAAAAAGTGGCTTAAAAATAAATGATACCATAGATAAGAAAGGGAATACAGCTTTTTATAAAAAGCTTGTGAATCTATTAATAGAAATAAATTAAGTAATGGGAAAAACATTAGTACTGTTATAGCTAAATTTCTTTTGAAAGAAAAATTGTGATGTTAATTCTACTAATTTAGATGGTCAAACTGCTTTAATGTGTTTTTATCTGCTAGTCATGATGGAGAAGCTCAAGATTTACAAATTCAAGTATTAGAAGCAGGAGCTGACATAGAAGCTATGGATAAAAATGGAGAAACTCCTCAATGTATGCAATTAGAAACAGAAATCTAAATATGGGAAAAAAGTGGTTGAATTATTATTTGATTTTTGGAGATCCAAAGCTAGAGCATGTAAAACAATGAGGGTAAATCTGCATTAGAAATAGCAACAGACTTAAATAATGAAGAGTTTTGTAAAGTTTTTACTAACAAAAATGTAAAAAGGAGTTGTAGAGAATGGATAATAGCATGATTTTTAAATGCTTGTAAAATGGACAAAAGGAGTTGTAGAAGCTTTTTATAGGTGGACTTGATTTTAATAAAAGAGATAGTCTTGGAAATAGTGCTCTTTTCTATGCTTGCATGAAAGGAAGTAAAGATATTGTGAAACTATTATTGAGCAATGGAGCTGATAGCTCTTTAGCTAATAACAATAGTATGACTCCACTTCATGCTGTATCAAAAAGTGCGAACAGAAATTATTTCTCTACTGTTAAAATGAAGGTGCCGATATTAATGCAACTGATAAAGAAGGAAGAACTCCTTAATATATACTCTTATGGAAAATAGGACTGAAGCAAAGAAATTACTACTAGAAAAGGGAGCTGATAGTCAAGTAAAAGATAATGTTGGATGCAAAGCAACAGATTATGCTACTTCAAATGACTATGTGACATTATTACATTATTACTGAAAGATGAAAATAATGATAATAAGAGTAATTTTGGAAACACAGCTCTTCATCAAGCTTGTTAGTAATAATCAAAGTGAAGTAATTAGAGAACTTTTTGAAACAAGATGAAATAGAATTAAATAGTGTAAATGATAATGGAGGACAGCATTAATAATAGCAACAAAAGAAAGAAACTTACTAATTGTTCAATTATTACTGCAAAAGCTGGAGCAGATAGCAAAACAAAGGCTTTTAAATGGAAATTCTGCTTTACATTTTGGCAAAGAGAAAAAGGAAGTGAAATATATATGTAAGGCTTTATTAGAAGCAGGAGCAGAGATAGATGCTCAAAATGACATGGGAGAAACAGCATTACTAATAAAGTCGCAATGGAAGGATATAATGATTTTTGTAAAGTTATTGGTAGAAAATGGAGCAAATGTTAATATTGTTGATAGTTCAGAAAATTCTCCTCTATTTTATGCTTCTGAGAAAAAGGCTATACAGAAATTGTTGAGATTTTATTACATGCAGGAGCAAATTAATTATTAATATAATATAAAAACCACTGATTTTTATCTAGTGGTTTTTATATTTAATTAGCCTTGCTATTTCTAAATTCTGTTATATATCTTTTGTGTTTTGCAATAAGCTCAAGAATTTTTATTTTTGAAAAATTTAGTTCTTCTTGATTTATAAATTAGAGAACAAAATCTGAAAATTGAGAGAAAATATTAAGTTGATTTTCTTTATTGTGTATCTTTAGTTTAAATTCCTTTTAACTTTTTGAAAATTCTTCATCATTCTCACTTACTTCTAATTTAGCAAGCATTTTAGATAATAGAGGTTGAATTTCCTTTTCTTCAAGCATATTTTTCTCAATTTCAAAAGCTAAATCTCTTTTTAAATCATCTAAACTCATATATACAGAATATATTGGTGCAACAGAACATCCAAGTTCTTTTTGCAATATTCTTTTAGCTGTAACAGCGTCAGAACCTTCTTTCTTAAAAGAGTTTTATAGCACCTTCTAGTATCATTTCCTTCTGTATAAGCACATTTTCTAGCCATAGTAGTCCTCCTTTTAGAAAAATTCTACTATTATTTTATACCATTTTTAGAAATAATCAATATTTAATTATTAAAATTTTTGTCTATAAAATCTTTGATTAACAAAAAGTCTGTTTCATTAGGATGAGCATCAGCTTCTAAAAATAATTTCCTTCATATTAGGAACAAATTTATGAATAATATTTAAAAGGAAATTTAGTAAATTTTTCTTGCAAGTCTTCAGATACTCTACCTCTTGCTAAAAACCCATCAACAAAATTATTCTTTTTAGAGCAAAAGCTTTTCAAGGTTATTAAAAACATAGCATGTTCAGATGTTAAAGAAGCAATTTAAAGTTCCTATGAAAAACAAGTTTTTATTAGCTAAAGTATTAATAAATTTTTAGCTTCTGAATTGGCATTAGCCTTATCTATCCAAGTTCCTACAATTATATGTTGTCAAATTCATCTAAGTTTATACTATCTTTTTCTTTAACAGAAGTAATTACCTTTTCCCCATTTATATATTCAAATGCTTTTTCACATACCATTTTCGTATTACCAGTTTCTGATGAATAAATTATTAAAGTTTTTCATTTCACACCTTTTCTTTTATATTTCTAATACAGTAAAAATAGTTCATTACTGAGTAGATTTTTAGAAAATTTTCTTTGAAAGCTTTTAAATAATTTTTAGTTATATATATAACGATTATTTGTTAGCCTATAATGTTTCTAGAGCTCCACAAAGGCTCTTTCAACATTATAGGACGTCATGGTAATCTTATTGAAAAACTATTAGTTATTTAGTTAAAGAAAATTTCTAATGATTAATTGCAATGTAACGAACTATTTTTATTAACTTAATAGTTAAATTCAAATATTTCATTGCAGACTAGAAAGTGTAGACTCTCTATGTGATACCAAAATAACAGTTTTTATCCTTAGCTTCATCAGCTAATGATTTTTAAAAATTATAGCTTCATTTAATATATCTAAATTGTAGTTGGCTCATCTAGTAGGAAAAATTCTCTATTAGCTAAAAAGCTCTTTGCAAGACCAATTTTTGTCTTTCACCACCAGAAAAGTCCACCTTCTTTCTACTATGCTATCTAACTTATCTGGTAAAGACATAACATAGTCATAAAATGAAGCTTTTTAGAGCAGTATAGATTTCTTCATCAGTGGCATCTGCTTTTTGCAACTAATAAATTATCTCTAATATTCCCAATAAATAAGTTAGTAGATTGTGTCATATAGTTAAATTTTTGATAAAGTTCTTTTAAAGGAACAGACTTTACATCCTTTCTATCTAAAAATACTTTTACCTGAATCTACATCCCAAAATCTTACAAGTAATTTTAAAAGTGTGTAGATTTTCCACAACCACTTGTCTCCCATAATTCCAGTTAATTGACCTTTTTATTTTTTAAAAGAAAAATCTTTTTAAAATTTTATTATCACTCATTTGTATAAGCATAAGAAATATTATCTATACTATGTCATCAATTTCTGAAATATCTTCACTTGAAAGAGCAATATTATCGATCACAGCAGGTTTTTCATCCATCGATTTAAAAACTCTTTCTCCAGAAGCGAAAAGTTTGGGCAAGTATATTTCAAGAGCGCCAAGCTTTATATAAGGGGCAAAACCACCTACTTGTAAAACTCCTGCTAAGATACTAGCTCAATACTTACCAAGCCTTTTGAAACTAAAGAAATACCTAAGTAATTGAGCTATAGAAAGCATTATTATAGCTGAGTCTACCATCCATTGTAAACTTCAGAAGCCTTGTTTCTTAAAATCTTTTGATTTTCTCCTAGACATGAGGTAATTTCATCTATTTTTCTTTAAAACTTTTTACCTTGAGAATATTGAATGATTTCTCTTATACCTTTTAATTTATCTAAAAATTCATCATTTAATTTTCCTAGTTTAGCTCTAACTTCTACACCAGATTTTGCAGATCTCTTATGAGCTATATATGGAACTACAATTCCTACAATAAATTGGAGCAAACAGCATATAGTGCATAGACATAATTTAATTGAAAGAAATACAAGAATAAGAAAATACTGTAATACTTGCACTAAAAACAGGTGAGATAGTATGAGCATAGAAAACTCTAAAAGCTCAATATCAGATGTTATCACAGAAATTAAGTTTCTTGATTTTTATTTTTCCATCTTAGCAGGAGCAAGTTTTTCTCATAATTTTTAAATAATTTTACCCTTATATCTGCCAAGATATGAAAAGCTATATAGTGGTTAGCAAATTGCTCCAAGTAATGTAAGATAGCTCTAAAAATCCACAGAACATCATTACATAAAAATATGTTTGAGTTGAATAGCCACCCTAGAAAAACATATTTAAGGGCTATCTTTGTGGCAGGGATAACACTTAGAAAGCATAAGCACCAAAAAGTGGTATACAAAAAGAAAAGATAAAGCCAATTACACCTGTAGAGACTCGCAATAGTCATAAATTTCCAAAGAGAGTCTAAAAGTTTTAATAAGTTAAATACTATATTAAAAAGTTGATCTATTTTTCATTTGTTTCACCTCTCTTTGTTAAATAAGTTTCCAATTCTTCCTGATGTTTAGTACATATTATAATAAAAGTTCTTTTTAGCATACAAACCATTATGTTTTCCACTTTCAATAACTCTTCCCTATCCATAACGTAGATACGGTCAGCATTTTTATAGCTGGTAGTCTATGACTTATAGATAATACAGTTTCCTTAGCCAAAGAAATGTATGATATTTAAAATAATTTCAGATTCAATATCTACTATTTGAAGTAGCTTCACCGAATATATAGACAGAGGCATCATATAGTAATGTTCTTGCAAGAGCAACCTCTGTGCTGTCCACCAGACAGGTTTTTACCCTGACTTTCTAATACAGTATCTAGTCCCTTAGCTTTTGAGAAAATATCCCATAGCTTAACAGTTTTAAGAACTTCTACCATAGTTTCATCTGAGCAAGTTTTTCGTTTGCCATACTTAGATTATCTCTAAACTGTTCCAGAGAAATATGTGAGTCATGAGTAATTTTTAAAATATTTTTAACTTTATCTTCTAAGTTAATATTATGTATATCAACATCATCAACAAAGATTTCATTTTCATTAGATTTTTAATTCTCCAGCTAAAAATAGAAACTAGAGTAGATTTTTCCACAACCTGAATGTCCCACAACAGCTGTTAGTTACCTTTTTCAAAAGTCATATTTATATCTTTAATGATTGAGTACCATCTGATATGTAAAACTTAAGTTAGATACCTTAAATTCTCTTTTCATTTTTAAACTCTTTATCCCCTATTGAATTTCTTTCAGGAGAATCAATGAATGAAATTATATTTTCGTCATTGATACTCCTGTCATAGCAACATGGAAAAGTGAAGTTAAAGCTTCTCATTGGTATAAAAATTCAGGTGCTAACATAAATATAAATAACATTGGGAATGCTTCTAAGCTCCCATTTATAAATAATTTTATAGAAGTTATTATTGCAAGTATAGTACCTGCTATAGATAATCCAGTTTATTACTGCAATAGAGAGAAGTTGCATTTTAAGTACTCTATAGTTTCAACTCTAAATTCTTCTGACATCTTAGCAATCTCTTCTTTCTCTTTTTCATCTGTCCCATATATTTTAAGAGTAGTTAACCTTGTAAAACTATCTAAAAATAAAGTTCCTACATTCATATATTTAGCAAAATATTTTTGAATAACTTTATTCAAGATAATGTAGTGACATAGGGATAGCCAAAGAAAAATAAGTAAAATAAAAGCAATAAGTTAAAATATGCCATTGAAAATAAGATAAAACTAGAAACAATACAGTAGAAGAATTGAGTTAAGAAACCTCCAAAATACACTTAATTGTTCAACATTGTCAACTGACAAATGTATCAATTCTTTGTGTTTTAAAAAGTTGAGAGTAAGCTAAACCAAGTTTTAAAGTCAAATATAAGCTTTAGATTTCTTTTTACATCTACAACTAAAGATCCTAACATATGAGCAACTTTAATTGTTGAGAATTGTCTTATAAGAACTATAATTAATATTGCAATAATTATGTACTTATAAGAAAATGAGAAATCTTTATTGATTAAACTTACTAACAGAAAAGAAAAGATAAAATAAAAATAGTAATAGCAATAAGCTTTTACACAGGATAAAAAGTTGTTATTGATATATATTTCTTTATATTTCCTGAAAATTATATAACCTCTTATCAATCATAATAAACTAAGTCCTTTCTAAAAATATAATGTATAGAAAAATTTTGTTGTTACATAGATTGGATAGTACAGTTCATTGCTAGCTAAATCTCTAACGATGAAAAATTAACGTTTCGCTGTAATCTCAGCAAACTCGCTTCGCTCAGACACGCTGAGATTTACTCGGCTCACTTGCTTTAATTTTTCATCTAAAATTTAGAATGCAAGTTCACTTGTTTTTACTTATCTCAATTATCTAACTCACTTATGTTAACTTAATTTAAAAAGGATTATTTTTATTTGTCAATAGAAATTTTTGAAATATTATTTTTAAGTATAAAAGTAATGTAAATTCATTTTTCTATGATATAATATCTAAGTATAAAACTAATATTCAAAGGGATAATATGAAAGATAATATCGCATTAATCGGGTTTATGGGAAGTGGAAGACGACTATAGGTAAACTTCGCAAAAACTATGGAAATGAAATTTTGTAGATATAGATAAAATAATAGAAGCCACTGATCAATAAATGATATTTTTCAAAGAAAAAGGCAAATATATTTTAGAGATTTAGAAAGAGATAATTTTACAGGAATCTTCAAGAAATAACTGTGTATTGCAACTGGGGAGGTTCTCATTTTAGATAATGAGAATGTAAAAAGTTTGCAAGAAACCTCTTTATTGTTTTTAGATGCAAGTATAGAATGCTTATATTTACGTCTAAAGATAATACAACTCGTCCAATTTTAAATGGAGCTGAGGATAAAAACAGCTGATAGAGGAGTTATTAGAAAAAGAAAAATTTCTATATCAAATATCTGCGAATTTTATAATACACATAGATGAAAAACACCAGTATCTATGAAACTGTAGATAAGATAAAAGAAAGTTATATAAATTCTTAAAAAGAGGTGATTTTATGGTAAATGGAAATATTTTCAGGTTTGAAGGAACATATTTTAAATAGTTTAGATGAATTATACAATTCAAAAATAGAAAAAGGAAAAATAATAAATCAAGAGATTATAGATTATATTGCTGAAGTTAGTAATAAAATTAACAGAGAAATAAATATAGCTATGGATAGAAGTGGTAATGTGATAGATATTTCGATAGAGACAGTAGTACAGTAAATCTTCCTGTTGTTCCTGTCTATGATAGAAGATTATCAGGAGTAGAATAGTCCATACTCACCCAGGTGGAAATCCACATCTTTCTTCTGTAGATATTTCAGCACTTATTAAATTGAAATTAGATTGTATAGTTTCTATTGGAGTAAGTGATGAAGGTGTAACAGGTTACGAAGTTGCAGTATGTTCTATACTTAATGATGAATTAACTTATGATAGAACTTAGTTAAAAATTTAGATGATTTTTGATTATTTAGATGCTATAAAAGAAGTTGAAGAAGCACTTAGAAAAAGAAACATAACTGAAGATGATAAAGAATATGACACTTTTTAATAGGTATAGATGATGAAATTTATTTAGATGAGTTAGAAGAGTTAGCCTCTGCCTGTGATGTAGAAGTTGTAGGAAAGTTTTTTCAAAAGAGAAGTAAGCCAGATCCACTATTTCTAATTGGTTCTGGAAAAATTCAAGAACTAGCTTTATTTAGACAAATTAGAAAGGCAAATCTTTTGATTTTTGATGAAGAGCTAAAGTGGACTACAATTAAAAATGATAGAGGAAGTAACTGGTTGTAAGGTCATAGATAGAACAACTTTAATCTTGGAAATCTTTGCTAGAAGAGCTAGAACAAGAGAAGCTAAATTACATGTTGAATTAGCACAATTAAAATACAGAAGCTAATAGACTTATAGGTTTTGGAATAACTATGTCAAGACTTGAGGGGGAGTTGGAACAAAAGGTCCTGGGGAAAAAGAAACTTGAGATAGATAGGAAGAGTAATAAAAGAAAAAATATAGCTTATTTAAATAATGAGCTTGAAAATATAAAAGAAAGTTAGAAATACCAAAGAGAAAGAAGAGAAGAATCAGGAATGCCTAGAGTATCTTTGGTTGGTTATACCAATGTTGGAAAATCTCACTTTAAGAAATATGTCTTAGTTGATATGTTCCTCAAATGATAGAACTTTAAAAGAAAGAAGAAGTTTTATCTAAAGATATGCTTTTCGCAACTCTTGATACAACAACAAGAACTATAGAACTAAAGGATAAAAGAGTAGTATCTCTTACAGATACTGTTGGATTTATTCAAAAGCTTCCACATGACTTAGTCGAATCTTTTAAGTCAACATTAGAAGAAGTTATTTTTCTGATTTAATTATTCATGTTGCAGATGCCTCAGCTAAAGATGTAATTGAGCAAATAGATGCAGTTGAGAATGTTTTAACAGAATTAAATTGTATGGATAAAACAAAAATTTCTCTTTTAAATAAAATAGATAATGCAACTAAAGATAATACATATGCAATGATAGAACAAAAAGATTGATGAGATAAAAAGCAAAATATACTAACTATCAAATATTGATTATTAGTGCTAAAAATAGATTTAATATTGATGAATTGATGACTTTAATAAAAGATAATCTAGCAGTTAAAAACTTATGATTGTAAAAGTTTTTAGTACCTTATTCAAAAATGGATGTCAGCTAAGTTACATAGGAATGTAATAGTTAAATCTGAAGAATTTGTTGATGAAGGTGTAGTTATGGAAGTTATCTTAAAATGAAAAACAATATAATCAATTTAAAGAATATATAATGGAGTAGTGTGAAACAAATAGAAGTGAAAGGTGGTTTTCTTGAGTATAAAGGTTACTTTACCTCAAAATATATATGAAATAATAAAGAATGATATTAGTGATTTTAATATGACGAGTAATTATTTTATGAACTATATTTTTCTTAATTTAAATGATAAATATAAGAATTTTTAAAGGTAATCTTGCCATAGCAGAACAAAGTAAGGAAAAATCTAGTATACAATTTAACTTAAATAAGGAAAGTAGCCTAATTTACTATGATGTTTTAAGGGATAATAATGCCCAAAAATGAATCTGAGTTCATGAGAAGTTTACTTATTAGATATGCTACTAATCCTAAGAATAAAAAGAGAATTATTTATTTTTAAGGAATCAGTGGAAAGAATAAATCTAGCAATAAAAAGATAAAAAGAATGTATACATTACCTTCAATGACGATAGAAAAGTTAAGGTAAGTCCTTACTATATAGGAAGTTCTGATTTAGAGATAGCAAATTATATTTTTTGTTATGACTTCAGTGAAGAAAAATATAAAAACTATAAGTTAAATTATCTAAAGCAGGTTTATACAACTTCTGAAGGAGCTAGTGGGAAGATAATGATTACATTGAAGATGTAATTAAAAAATTTCGATCCTTTCCTATCTAAAGGTCAGGTTATAAAAATTAGACTTAGTGAAAAATGGGAAGAAATTACTTAAGACAATCAAAAATAAATAGACCTAAATTAATAAGTGAAGATGGAGATTTATTTGAATTTGAAGCTTCTGATGAACAAATTAAAAAGATATTTTTAGTTATTTTTGATGAAGCAACAGTTATTGAACCAATTGAATTAAAAAGAATGGTTTATTGAAAAATATGAAAATGCTTTTAAAAACTTAAAAATAAATAGGAAAGAAAGGGATGAATATGAAAAATATTAATGTTTTTTTCTATTGATGGCAAGTATTAGTTCTTTTTCACAAGAGAGCTTGACTATAGATGAAGCTTTAAGTAGAGTGGGAAATAATAGAGAAAAGCTATGAATTTAAAAGTTTTGAAAACACTAAAGAAGCCACAGATATTAGAATCAAAGATAATAAATTAGGTGATTTTAATGGAGTAACTATATCAAGTAGTTACAATATAACTGAGAATAATTTTTGAAGATAGAGATAGAAAATATGATAAGACTTTTTCAAAAATAAAGCTAGTTACGGACCTGTGAACTATAATTTTGTTGAAAGAGATAGATCTTATGTTAGTTATGGAGTTGAAAAATCTAAAAGATGTTTTCTATTCAAAAGTATAAAAAGCAATATAAAAGTTTATGACTATCAACAGGAATTAAATAAAAATTTCTTACGATAAAAACTATAGAGAATAAAAAGATTAATTTAGTCAATCTGTATAATGATATATTGAATACTAAAAATGAATTAGAATATAGAAGAAAAAGCCTATGAACATTACAAAGTTGGACCCTAGATAAAATTTAAGAAATCTTATGAATTGGGAGCAAGTCCAAAAATAAATTTGGAAAAATGCTGAACTGGAAGCAGAAGATTCAAAATTACAAATAGATATTCTTGAAACTAAGTTAAAAAGCCTTTATGAAATTGGGAAAAACTGATTATAATATAGATTTTGAAAATTATAAGTTAGTTGATTTCATCGATAACAATGAAAGTATAGAAAAATTACTAGCTAATTATATGGAAAAAGATATAGCTGAGCTTAAATTAAATTTATCTGTTGCAGAAGAAAGAAAAATATAGTAACTATGATAGACATATGCCCTGATTTATATCTAGCTTATGAAAGAGTGGATAGAAATTTAAGAGGTGATAGATACTATAGAGACCAAGATATATTCAGTATTAGATTTTCAAAAATTATTTTCTACTGATTCTGACTACGTTAAGTGAATTGGAAGTAGAGAAATTTAAAAATGATCTGAATGAAAAATAAGACTTATCAATGCAGAAAAATTAAATTGAAAGGCTGAATATTATGAGTTATCTAAATTACTTTCTATAGCTAGTAAGAAAGTCACAATTAGCTTATAAAAATATTTAATAAAAGAAAAAGAATATGAATTATCAAGAGCAAGTTATTTTAGATGTTATAGACGAATACAACAAGTATTTATCTCTTGAAATTGAAAAATAAGAGAGCTAAAAATACTTTAAATTCATTTATATATAAGTTAAAAATTAAAGGTTAATGGAGTGAGAAAAGTGAAGAATATATTTAAAGGAAAATTAAAAATTTGTGCTACTTCTATTGGTGTTGATTTTTATTCTATTTTACTATTTTAACTCATAGAGGTAAAAAGAAGAAGTCTATGTTGATGAATATTCATATATGAAGGTAGAGCAAACAGATGAGATTGGAACTATCAATCTAAATGGTTATGTAAAGGCTAATAATCCGATAGGAATATTTGTTGATAAAAAAATTAAAAGTAAAAGAAGTTTTTATAAAAATGGTGATTTTGTTGAAAAAGGTCAAATACTTATGACTTTTGATGATGACGAAACTAACAAATTAAACAGAAGTATAGAAAAAGAAAGAATTAATTTACAAAAAATACAAAGAGATTTAAACACTACTAGAGAACTATATAAACTAGGTGGAGCTAGTAGAGATGAAGTGAGAAAATTTAGAAGATAGTGCTAGAATTTACTCAATTGAACATAGATGAATATGTTGAAGTGTTAAGTAAGACAGCAACATGAAGTTAGAAGTCCTGTTGATGGGGTTGTATCGAAACTTAAAAAGCACAAGAAAATTATTTGGTTGATACAGATTCATCACTTTTAGAAATAATAGATGCTGATGATTTAAGAATTATTGTTGAAATTCCTGAATATAATACTCAGACTGTAAAAACTAGGGACAAAGTATAAGAGTTAGACAGGATATCTCAGATGATGATAAGGTCTATGATGGAGAAATAACAAAAATTTCAAGACTTTTCTACAACTTCATCTATGACAGGTGAAAATGTCTTAGAGGCTGAAGTTAAAAACAAATGAAACTATACCTAATTTAGTTCCAGGTTTTAAAAATAAAGGCTGTACTTCAATTGAAGTCTGATGTGAAGAATATAATTATTCCAAAGATAGCTTTACAAAAATGAAGAAGGGAAATATTTTGTTTATACTCTTGATGATAAGAATACTATAAGAAAGAAAAATTATTACAATTAAAAAAATATTGTTGGAGATAATATAATAGTTCTATCAGGTTTTAAATCCAGGAGAAGAAATAGTATTAACTCCAGATAATAGACTAAGAGATGGTTTAGTTCTTGTAGAAGGAGATAATCATAATTCAAGTGAAGAAGTTACTTCTGTGCCTGCTGATAAAGCAAAAAGTAATTGTAAATTAGTGAGGAGAAAGTTAATGATAATAACAGTAGATAAAGTAAATAAAAACTTATAAAAAAATGGCTCACTAGAATTACAAGTATTAAAAAAACATTTCTTTTTAAAGTTGATAAAGGAGAATTTTTAGCTATAATGGGAAGTAGTGGAAGTGGAAAGTCTACTATGATGAATATCCTAGCTTTGTTTAGATAGTCAATATGAAGGAACTTATATACTTGATGGTATAGATATTTCTAAATTAACTGAAAAATCAATTGAGTGAAATCAGAAATAAAAATTGGTTTTTATTTTTCCAGTCTTTTAATCTTTTGCCTAGATTATCAGCTTTAGAAAATGTTGAATTACCTTTAGTGTATTCTTCTGTACCTAAAAGCAGAAAGACATAAAAAGAGCTGCTGAACTTTTTAGAAATGGTAGGTTTAAAAAGATAGAATGCATCATAAACCTAATGAACTTTCAGGAGGACAAAGACAGAGAGTAGCTATTGCAAGAGCCTTTGGTAAATGATCCTAGTATAATTCTTGCAGATGAGCCTACAGGGAACTTGGATAGTAAATCTGAAGAGGAAATAATAGAGATTTTACAAGAGTTAAATAGAACAGGAAAAACTATTGTTATCGTTACCCATGAGCCTAATATTGGAGATATAGCACAGAGAAAAATTGTTTTTAAAGATGGTGAAATAATATGAGTTTTTTGATATATTAAAAAGGAAGTCTTGCAACTCTTAAGGCTAATAAACTAAGAACTTTACTTACTATGTTAGGAATAATAATAGGGATATCTTCAGTAATTGCTATGTGGGCTATAGGAAATGGTGGTAGAGATAGCATACTTGGAGATTTAAAAAAGTAGGTTATGGGAAATTTACTGTAACTATTGACTATAAGAATGAAAAATTTCAAATATAAAGATTATTTCACTATGGAAAAAATATAGATATGTTGAAGAATTCTCATAAATTTAAAGCAGTTTCTATCAATGTAGAAGATGCTTTTAGAATGTTAAAAGGATAATGAACCTTACTATTCTTATGGGAACTGTAACTACTGAAGATTTATGAAAAGATAAGTCCTGTTACTATGACAAGTGGGAGAAATTTCTTGCCTTTTGAATATACTTCAAATGAAAGAGTTATAATCTTAGATAGCATGTCAGCAAGAAAAGCTATTTGCTGATGAAAAAAATTATCTTTGGGGCAAACTGTAGAAATAACAAAGGATAGAAAGAAAAAGAGGTCATTCATATAAAGATAGTTGGAGTCTATAAAAGTCCTTATGAAACTCTTGGAAAGCTTTGTTTGGAGATGGAGATAATTATCCAATATTATTTAGAATGCCGTATAAAAGCTTATTCAATTGCTTTTAATGATGATTCAGATGTCTTTTCAAGTTTAATTATTGAAGCTAAAAAAATGCTGATACTATAACAGATAGTATGAGAGAAGCGAAGAATATATTAGAGTTTAATAAAAAAATGTAAAAAGATCTTTATCTAACTCAAACTGTTTCAAGTGATATAGAATCATTTGATAAAAATTCTATCAACTCTTAGTTTATTTGTAACTATGGCAGCTAGTATTTCTTTATTGGTTGGTGGTATAGGAGTTATGAATATAATGCTTGTTACAGTGGTAGAAAGAACTAAGGAAATAGGAATTAGAAAAGGCTTTTAGGAGCTAAAAAAACAGAGATATTCTAAAAACAATTTTTTTATTTGAATCTATTATATTGACTGTTTTTTTGGTGGTCTAGTTGGTATGGGAGTAGGAGTTCTTTTTGGTTTTCCTTGCAGGAGCCGTTATGGGAATAAAAACCTATCTTCTCTTTAACTTCAATAATAGTATCTTTAAGTATTTCTGTTATTGTAGGAGTGATATTTGGAGTAAGTCCTGCTAGAAGAGCAGCTAAACTAAATCCTATAGATGCTTTTAAGAACTGAATAATTGAAAATAAAAAAATGCTGTTGCAGTAAATTTGCAACAGCTATTTTTTTGTAATTAATCTTATAGATCATGTGGAACAAATACTGGAGGTAAAGCTCCTTCTTTTTGCTTCAACAACAATTCTTATGAAATCTAAGTTAATTAAAACTTTTTTTCTTTTTCATCAGTTTCTATAAGAACGAAAACCATCAGCAACATCTAAAAATAGTTGCATCTTTAAATTTATGATTTACAGTGGCAATATGACATTTTTTTCCAAGCTAACTTTTCAAGTAACGCTTTCATTTTAAAACCTCCTATATAAATTAAAAAAAATAATATAACTCATTGTAGCACTTTTTATAAAAATCAAAAAAATATTTTTAATTACTTTATTTTCTTTTTAAATACCCATCTTTGTTGAATAAAAATAACTTAATAAGAATAAAATACTATCCACAACTATTTTTGATACTTTGTTTCAGGATATTTAGTATGTTTCCAAACTAAAGTAACAAAGAAAGCTGATATTAGCATTTGTACAGCACAAAAGACTATAGTATTTTTAAAAGAGATTTTTTTGTATTTTTTTCTCATATTTAAAAACAAATTTTTTTGTTTAAATAAAAAAATTAAAAAGTTGAAGATATTATTCTTGCAACTACTGTTGCAATAGTTATAACTGTCTGCTCCCTCTATGTTTCCGAAAAGCTAATAATAGAGCTAAAATCCATTTAAAAGATAGTATATCTAAAAATAAATGATGAAACAGCAGAAAGCTATATATTTTAAAAAATGGTGATAAAAGTTACTTTGTATATTTTTTTATTGAGTCTATTATTGGATTAAAATGTGTTTCTGAATTATCATTGAAGTATATAGTTTCAATCACAACTTCCTTTATAGGAATTTCTTTTTGGAAACAAAAAGATTAACATCTTTTGTTTCATATTCAAATCTTTCACCAGCTATATCTAGAAAAATCTTTTAATGATAGCAGTTGGAAAAACCTCTTAAACCTGTTTGAGTATCTGAAATATTCTTTTCCATAGAATAATTTAAAAAGCTCCATTTGTAATTTTGTTACCAAATTTACTTTTTAGGTGGAACTTGCTCCAAGTCAAAATCTCTACAACCTAGAATCAATGTATCAGGATTTTTCTTCAATTCCTTTTGCAAGTTTTATAACATCTTCCACTCTATGTTGCCCATCAGAATCAGCTGTAACAATCCCATTATATTCATCTAAGTTAGGTAAAGTTAAAAAAATAATTGAAAAGCATTTTTTTAATGCTCTACCTTTTCCAAAGTTTTTAGCATGTCTAAATACTTTTATATTTGCATCTGGAAACTTTTTCTATTGTTTCAAATATTTCCTTAAATTCCTCCTTACTTCCATCATCAACTAAAAGAATATCTTTTAAATTATTATCTAATAAAGATTTTACATAATCAATCAATTGTTTTGGTGGATTTAAAAGCCGGTATTAATACTAAAGTTTTTCATTTATTTTTCCCCCTTGAAATATATCTAAATGTTTTTTTATATTATATCATTGAAAAAAATTAAAAAAATGGTAAAAAAATTAAAAATGTTAAAAACTTTAGATTTTTATAAAATTATGAAAATATCAATTGATATTTATCAAAACAATTAATAAGTAATAAAAATGATAATATAATAAACTGTATGTATTATTTAAAAAAATAATATAGATTAAAAATAAAAAAATATTATTTTTTAAAAAGTAATATAAATTATTTGAAAAAAGTGCTATAATAAAAAGTATAAAGAAAAAAATATTTATTTTAGGGAAACTGGTTCCTATGGATGAAGTTCTTAAAAACAGATTCATTAAAAATTAAAAATTTAAAAGGAGTGATATTATGAGTTACCTTTTAACAAGTATGGAAGAAGTTAGAAAAGAAAATGAAAAAGAGAAAGAATATTAGAGCTAAAAAGAAGCTATTAAAAAAAGCTGAAGCTGAGTGGAATACCTCAGATGTAGAAAAATTAAAAAGAATTAAAAAGGTTTAACAAATGAAAGTTTCTTGACTAAAAATTTTTAAATCTGATGGAAGATATTAAAAGAAATATGAGAGGATTTTTAAGAATAAAAAAACTAAAAATCCTCTCTTTTTATTCTTTTGAAAATTAAAATTGATTAAAACTTTCTCTTTTTGATTAATTTATTCTATAATTTGTATTTTTCTTTTAAAGTGATTGACAAATAAAGAAAAAGACTAGTATAATACTATATGTATTGTTTACAACTTATTTTTAAAGAAAAATAAAAATAAAATTTTATTTTTAAAAATGACATAATCTGTCAGAATAAGTTGTTATAATAAAGATATAGAAAAAGAAATATTTATTTTAAGGAGGAGGGAGGCTTATGAATAAATTTCTTGCTCCAGATCCATCAGAATTTAAAAAAAGTTGGAAAAAGAAGGAGTCATAAAAAGAATTGGAAAAAGCTATTCAAAAAGGGAAAAACTTTGGATGTAGAAGATTTAAAAATTAAGAGATCTGACACGTAGAAATTTCTATGATGAAGTTATCATATATTAAAAATAAGAGAGATTAGTATAGTTTAAATTATAAAAATCTAAAAACTATGAGGTTATTATGAAAGAGTTAATAAAAATTGATGACTTAGATGAATTAAATAAAGAAATTGAAGACAAACTAAAAATTAGTAGATGATATTGTTCTAAAAATTATATTTCATCATTAGAGGAATTAGAAATAATTACCTTGATGAAGAATTAAAAAGAAAATAATATTATAGATAAAGTTAGACTACTCAATATTACTAAGATGGTCTATAAAAAGGATGAAGTAAATTCATATAAATTTGCAAGTATATTTAATGCAGTTACTACATACAAATAGTTCTTTGATTACTATTATAAATAGTAATGGAAAAGATACAAAAATTTTATTTAGGAATTAGAAACTTAATGGAAAAAGAAAATACTGAGACTTCTTTTTAAAGTTTTAGAAAAATCAATACAAGGTCAATTTCAGGAATAAAAATAGAGACTTTATAATGAGATTGAAAAATTATTAAAAATATTGATTCAAAAATCAGTAGCTTCTGTTTCATGTGTAGCAAATAATAAAAACAAAAAAATTTTTATTGATGATAAAAATATTTGCAAGATCTTGAAAAATTAGCTTTGACAATGCAAGGAGAAATATATTCAGCAATTATTATTGCTAATCCATTATCTCAAAAAGGAATTAAAAAAATGTTAGAAAAATCTTATGAAGATATATATACTAATATAGCACCATTAGCTAATATAGTATTAAATTATGGAAAAATTACTCAATAACAGATACAACTTCAACAAGCGATGCTAAAAACTTATGGAACTAATAAAGGTGGAAGTAGAACTTCACAGAAAATGAAAGTATAAATGAAAATATAGGAGAGGTTGTATCTGTTTCAAAACAATCTACAAAAATCTAAAAGTAGCATCAATATTAGGAGGAGCATTAGGTGTTGTAGGTGCTTTATCAGGAGGGGCTATTGGAGGAGCAGTTGGTGGTTTAGTTGGCTCAGCAATTTTTACTGCTTTCAGTGGAAATATAACTAAAACTTCAGGAGGGAAAAAGTAAATCGAAAGGTTTTTCAACAGCTGATGGAGAAACTTGGGGAGAAAATGAGAGTGCTTCTTATACTGAATCAAATTCTAAAGCTAATTCTAGTGGAGACTCTCAAAATGCACAATTTACAAGACAAAATAAATCTATTTTAGCTATGCTTGAGAGAATAGATAATCAACTGAAGAGAGTTAATGAGTTTGAAAGTCTTGGTATGTGGGAGTGTGCACTATTTTTAAGTCCATCTCAAAATACATCAAAAAGTTGAGGTGCTACTTATAAATCATTAGTGACAGGAGAAAATACTGGACTTGAAGTGTCAGCAATAAATACTTGGACTGAAAATAAAGATTTGATAAGAATAATTTGATTGTGGAATATATAAAAATTTAATGCATCCTCTATTTATATATATATATAATTCAGGTTTCAATATAGAAGTAAGTCCTGCAATTTTAGTAAGTAGTAATGAGCTTGCTATACATATGGGTTTACCTAGAAATTCAGTGCCTGGTTTTTCCTGTTATTGAGCATATAGATTTTGGAAAAAGAAATAGTAAAATACGATTCTAATGATCAAATTAAAGAAATATATTTAGGAAATATTTTTAATATGGAAAAGTTATCGAAGAAAATAAAGTTGAACTTGATTTAGAAAGTTTGTCAATGCATACTTTTTATATCAGGAGCAACAGGAAGTGTAAATCAAATACAATTTATCATCTATTAGACAAATTAATATTTCAAGAAATAAATTTTATGGTCATTGAACCTGCCAAGGGAGAGTACAAAAAGTTTTTGGGGCATAGAAAAATGTAAGAGTTTTGGGAACTCAACCCTAATTTAACAGAACTTATACATATAAATCCTTTTAGATTCCCAAAAGAAATACATGTACTAGAACATATAGATAGATTAATTGAGATATTTAATGTATGTTGGCTCTATGTATGCAAAGAATGCCAGCAATATTAAAAAGAAGCTATAATACAAGCATATAAAAATGTGGATGGGATTTAGATTTATCTATTAATTTTAAAAACGATAATCCCCAACATTTACAGATTTATTAGAAGAATTAAAGAATGTAATAAAAATTATCTGAATATTCAGAAGAAGTAAAATCTAACTATATTGGTTCTTTAACTACGAGAGTTAAATCTTTAACTAATGGTTTAAATGGACAAATATTTTCTTCAAATGAAATAAATAATGAAATTTTATTTGATACAAATGTAATAGTTGACTTAAGCCGTGTTGGCTCGCAAGAAACAAAGTCGTTATTAATGGGTGTTTTAGTAATGAGGCTATCTGAACATCGTATGGCTACAAGTAAAACTTCTAATAGAAAAATTACATCATGTAACTGTTTTGGAAGAAGCTCACAATATTTTAAGAGCGAAAAAAATTCAGCTTCTTCTGTTGAAGGTTCTAATGTTGCTGAAAAAGCAGTTGAAATGATTTCAAATGCAATTGCAGAAATGCGTACTTATGGGGGAAGGATTTATAATAGTAGATCAATCTCCAAGTGCAGTTGATATATCAGCTATTCGTAACACAAATACTAAAATTATAATGAGATTACTAGAAGAAAATGATAGAAAATGGCTGGGAAATCAGCAAAGACTAAAAGAAGAACAAATAAAATGAAATCGCTAGATTACCAAAGGAGTTGCAGTTGTATATCAAAATGATTGGATAGAAGCTGTTTTATGTCAAATTAGAAATTTTGATGGCGAAGAAAAAGACTACCATTACAGAGATGAGGAGATTTATAATGAAAAGATAAATTCAACTCTTATTAATTTTATTTTAAATAATAGATTAGATTCTCCAGATAAAATTGATCTAAAAGAAGTTGAAGATGCCATAGAAAAATTTTGAAGGAAGTACTCAATTAAAAAAATAGAACTAATTTTTATTATTAAAAACAATATAGATGGAAAGTATAAATTATGGCAAAGTGATGAAGAAAAAGCAAATCTTTTTAAACAATCTGTAATAGTATATTTTAGAACTTGATGATGTAGTGAAAAGAATTTAGATATAAAAACTTTTCAGTTCAAGAACCAGATCATATTTTAAATACTTGATAGCCCAAAAGTTAGAAGATTTTAATACAAGTATTTTATTAGAGATAAAAAGAATGTTTAGTCAGAAGTTATTTGGATATTCATAGAAATATAAGTGAATTAGAATTTGATACTTTAAGAAAAATATAATACAACTATAATGAGGAGAAAAATGGATAAATTTTTAACTGAAAATAAAATAGAGTTACCTAATTCTGATATTCCAGAAAAGCAAAAATAGATTCTAAAAATTTTAGAAAAATTGAATAATAAATTGGGAGTAGATATAAAAATATTTTTGTATAGTTACCAGAAAAATGGAGGAACTTGGACAGGAGAAAAAGGAAATTCAGAATGGATTCCTGATGATAATGTTATCCCTGGAGATAGAGGAGGAACAAACCCTAATGGAAAAACATGGAAAGAATTAAAAAGAATATGGATTCGAATCTATACCATTTAAAGATGGAGAACCAGATTTTTCTAAAGTAGCAAAAGCTGAAATACAAATAGATAATTTTTCAGAAAGTAGAAGTAAAAATTTTTCGCAAGCTGATATAAAATTAGCTGAAAAAGGTGGATGTTCACCACAAGAAGTTAAAAATGGAGAATAGAAAATAAATATCTTGGCATGAATGTAAAGATTGTAAGACAATGCAATTAGTTCCTACGGAAGTACATGGAAATATTCCACATTCAGGTGGAATAGCTGAAACAAAATCAAAAATAAAGGCTATTAAAGGGAGAAAAATTATGAAGCAAAAAAAGCAATTAATAATATGGTGTTTGGACTTATGCAATATGATTATCAATGGGAAAAATTTGAAAGAATTGATATATTTAAAGAATATGATATTAGTATAATAGTAGAAGCTTTTCCTGATGAAGATATTTCAAAAAGAACAAGAAGAAAGTTATTTAAAATTTAAAGAAAATGAAAAAATTTATATAGAAACAATAGAGAATCATTTGAAAGAATATATAAATGAAAATTTAGAAGATTTAGCAAGTTATTGGGTAGGTGCTAGGAAAATAATAAATATTACTGATTTAGCAAAAGTAATAGAACCTAAATCTATTCTATTCCAACAAGATGGAACTATTTTTATTTTTAGCTGAATGTGAGTGGGATATAGAGAATGGGATAGCAGTAAAATTGTATCCAGAAGTTGAAGTAGGACCACAAGATATTTTCATTTAATGAGAGTGATATTATGAATAATTTTATGAAACCTGTGGACGAATTTAAAAAGAAATTGAAAAAGAACAAAAATATGTGAATTAGAAAAGCTATTCAAAAAGGCTGAAGTAGAGGGAAAAACTTCAGATGTGGAAAAAATTAAAAAGGAATTAAAAGATTTAACACATGAAAGTTTCTGGGATAAATTATTTAAAACCCGATATTATACATTAAAATATAAGGGATTAGAATAGTTTAAATTATAAAAGTCAAAAAGGTTTAAAGAAAAACTTTAAACCTTTTTATTTTTATAACATATTTTGTCACTAAGAATTGTTATAATATACTTAATAAATCTTAGGGAGGGAAAAAGTATGGGACTATTAGAAAAATATATCTATGTTTGTTGAAGAAGAATTAGAAGATAAAGAAAAAGTTGAAACTCTTCAGGAATCAATACATGAGAAAATTTTTGATAAATTTATGAAAGGAAAAGACGATGCTTTAATACCAGGTTGGTTAGGTATTTTCCAAGAAGAAAAAGATGATGAAAGAGATATTTCACCTTGGCTAAGAAAAGAGAAAGCCGTTAAAGAAAATAGTGTAAAAACAGAAGAAGAAAAGTATCTTGAAAGTATTTTTAAAGGACAAAAATGAATTTGATTTAATCAGCACTTAATAATGATGAAACAAATAACATTGATGAGAGTCTAGAAGAAAAATTAAAGAAATTCAATTGGATAAATTTTGAAAAATGAGAAATTTTTATTTGGATGATAATGTTAGAGTGGATAAAAACATAAAAACTGAAATATATTTAACAGATGATGAAATAAGAAATGGAACTACTAAGCTACTTGATTTTTGAAAGATTAGAACTTATTACTAAATATAATTATATAGATGGAAGTGAAAGCTCAGAAATTGTTCCTATTACATATACAAAGGAAATTATAATTCCAGCCAATATAGAAGAAGGAACAGTCTATAAGTTTGTAGGTTTTGGAAATTGTTTTGAAGATATTGATGAAAAATATTCAACAAGGTGACTTATATGTCTTTGTTCTAGGGAGGTGATAAAAATGATAAAAACTGTTAATGTTCTTGATAGGAATGATGAAATTAATAAAAGTTATTCAAGTATTTTGGAAAGAAATAAAGAATTTGATTTCTTCTATGATAAAGAAAAAGAAGAATGCTTTTTAAGAAAAAAATAAAAATTTATACGGGAGAATATGAGGAAGTTAAAAATTATATTGATGTGGATTTTAACTATGAGAATCTTAATAGCTTTCTTCATAAAGAAAGAGCCTTCTATAAAGATGGAAAAAGATGGAATTGTTATCTATGAATTTTTAAGTCTAATATCAGATTTGAGATAAAACTATAAGAATGGGAAAAGAGAAGGAAAGTACAGTATATATCGTTTTTAGTAAGAAGCAGAAAACAAAAGTTGTAAGAATATATGAAGAAGGAGTATATGCTTGATGATAAGAAAATATCATTTACAAAATATCACTACAATAGAAAAGATGAATTAGAAATTAATAACATTGATTATCAAAAACTAGAAGAAATATTAATTTTTAGAGATGGAACTAAGATAGTAAAAAGTATTTAAAAATTAGGTAAAGGGATTTATTTAATTTTTCCTATCTCTTCATCAAATAGTGGACTCTTAGAAAGCTAATCAATATAAAGATGATAAAAATAAAAAGCAGAAGCCTTTTTAGTGCAGGTATATTGAAAAATAATTTATTATAATGAGAACGAAAAAGTTTCTAGTATAGATTATTTTGATATTTATTTTGATGGTGAAATTGAAGAATTCCATGAAATGTCTAATTTTTAAAAATAGAAAAATCATTTTTGAAGATAGCTTAATCACAAAAGATTTAAAAATATATGACCAAAAGAATAAAAATATATAAATTATCCAGATAGATTTTATAGATGGACTTGCTGATATTAAATTACAATTGAAAGTTTTTAAAAGATAATATAGAAGCAAACATTGATTTAGGATATTTAGAAGATAAGTTAAAACTTTGCCTAAATATACAGAATATTTTGATGAAGAGGAAAAAGTTTTATAAAAAGAGATTTCTATAGAATGAGAAAAATTGTAAACTATTGGGGAACTACCTTGGAAGCTATGCTTGAAGAAAGTGAATACTATCTTGAAAATTCTGGAAAATATAAGAACAGAAAAAGTAAACAAAAAGAGTTTATGTGGACTATGATTTTTGAAAGTAAATTTATAAAAATACTTTCTAAAAAATAAATTAAAACATATTCGACCTCCTTTTTGTGAGTGTAATCACATTTTAAAAATTAGTGAATATACTCACATGTTTTCATGATATAATATATTGAGGAATGAAGGTAGGTGAGTAGATGGAAAGGTTTATCTTTAAATGATTTAATTAAGTGGAAAAACTCAAAATACAGAAAACCTCTTATTTTAAAGGGGTAAGACAGGTTGGAAAAACTTGGATATTAAAAGAGTTTGGGGATAGATATTATGAGAATGTTGCTTATTTTAACTTTGATGAAAATCCTGAATATAAGCAATTTTTCAAACAACAAAAGATATAAATAGAATATTACAAAATTTAATGTTGATTAGTGGCTATAAAATTATAGCTGAGAAAAACATTAATTATATTTGATGAGATTCAAGATGCAGCAAAGTAATAAATTCATTAAAGTATTTCTACGAGAATGCACCCTGAATATCATATTGCTTGTGCAGGTTCTTTATTAGGAATTACTCTAAGCTAAAACCAAGTTCATTTCCAGTGGGAAAAAGTTGATTTCCTAAATATTTATCCCATGAATTTTTCTGAATTTTTGTTAGCTAATGGAGATGAAAAATTTAAAAATTATTTTTAGATAGCTTAAATGATATAGAAAATATTCCAGATGCATTTTTCAATCCTCTATATGAAAAACTAAAGATGTTCTATGTTACTGGTGGAATGCCAGAAGCTGTATATATGTGGACCCAAGAAAGAGATATAGAACTTGTTAGAAAAACTTTTAAATAATATTTTAGAAGCCTATGAAAGAGATTTTGCAAAACATCCAAATATCTATGAGTTTCCTAAAATATCTATGATATGAAAATCAATTCCTTCTCAATTAAGTAAGGAGAATAAAAATTTATCTATAAAGTAGTTAAAGAAGGGGCAAAGAGCAAGAGAGTATGAGGATGCTTTCACAATGGTTAGTGAATGCAAATTTAGTAACAAAAAGTTTTTAAATGTTCAGCACCAAGAATACCATTGTCTTCATATGATGATTTATCAGCTTTTAAAAATATATTTAGTTGATGTGGGGTTTACTTTACAAGATTATCACAATTATCTCCAAAGTACTTTTTGGAGAAGGAAATAGACTTTTACTGAATTTAAAGGAGCATTAACTGAAAATTATATACTACAAGGATTAAGTCCACAATTTGAAGTCAGTCCTCGTTATTGGTCAGAAAATAATTATGAAGTAGATTTTTATAATTCAAAATGAGAATAATATTATTCCTATTGAAGTAAAAGCTGAAACTAATATAAAAAAGTAGAAGTTTACAAAATTTAAGGAGAAATTTAAAGATGATATTAAATTAAGAGTTAGATTTTCATTTGAAAATTAAAACTAGATGATGATTTACTAAATATACCACTTTTTATGGTAGATTATACTGAGAAAATTATAAATATTGCAATGAACAAATTAAAGGAGAAAAATAATGGATAATGATGTTAAACTAGGAAAATTTATCAGTCTTATTTTTAAGACATAAACCAGAAACTATAGATTTAAAATTAGATGAAAAATGGTTGGGCTGATACAAAAAGAATTAATAGAAAAATTAGTAAAAGTGGAAGAGAAATTGATTTTGAAAACATTGGAAAAGAATTGTAAATGAAAACAGTAAAGATATAGTTTTAATGAAGATAAAAACTAAGATAAGAGCAGTTCAAGGACATTCTATTGAAGTAAATTTGGAGCTAAAAGAAAGTTGTTCCACCAGCTGTTCTATATCATGGAACAGCTTTCAAAAAATGTAGAAAGTATAAAAAGAAGGAGTAAAAAGATGGAAAGACAACATGTTCATCTATCAGCAGATCTAGAGACAGCATGTTGCCACAAGACATAGTTCAAAAATATGTAATTCTTGAAATAGATACTGAAGCTATGTTAAAAAGAAAACTATAAATTTTACTTATCAGAAAATAAAGTTTGGCTTACAGATTTTTGTTCCAAGTAAATTTATAAAAATTTTTAGGAAGGAAAAATGAATAAAAATAGAATTTTATTGAGAGAACGTTACTTTTGAGAGTGCTGTTATGCTTTTGTATAGCAAATATTGAGAGGAAAGATTGTTTTTATCCTAGAGAAAAGAGCTAAAAATATTAGACAAGCAGGAGAAATCTCTTTTCAGGTGGTAAAAAGATAAAAGTGATAAAACTTTTTAAACGAAACAGCTATAAGAGAAACTATGGAAGAGCTACAGATAAAAAGAAATAAGATTTCAAATGTTAGTAAGTTCGGCCTTTCTAGTTGCACCTCTTGGAGTCTTAATTGAGTGCTATATATGTAAATTAAATATAGAAAATTTAGATGAAATCAATTATAATAGAGATGAAGTTGAAAAGTTGCTAGCAGTACCTATAGAATTTTTATGGAAACTGAAGCAATTAAAGGGGAAGTTGAAATTTGTAATAAGGCAAAGTTTGATATTAAAAAAATATAATTTCCCTAAAAAGATATGAAAATGATTGGAGAATTCCCAATAGGTTTGTCTATATCTATATGTTTGAGGAAGAGCCAATTTGGGGTATGACAGCAGAAATAATTTGTGATTTTATTAAATAGTGCAAGAACACTCGTGACTCTAGCACTCGTAGGGTGTTAGTCATGAGACATGTACTCGTAGGGTATGAATTGCACGAAGATTTTTAGTAAGCATATAGGGAAACTTGTATGTAGACACGGAGCAAAAACCGTGCAACAAAGAAACTGAATTGCTGGGAACTCTTAAAAGCTAGTATAACCACAACATAGTAATCCTACTCTTTAACAGGTTAAGGAGATGGTAGGCAGGTGTGATGGTGGCGAAAAGCAGAAAAAAATATACTAGATGGTGCAAGGTTAAATCCTAAACATTATGATAATAGACAATCAGCAGCTAAGCCTGAAAAGGAAAAGTTCAACGACTATCCCTCGTGAGGGGAGTACAATACAAGCGATTGGTATTGGAAGTGGTTTCGCCTAAGGTGTTGAGATACACTATGGATAAGATATAGTCTGTGCTTGTTAGAGATAACAAGAAGTTCATAAGAGAACTGCATAAGTAGTAGCGCACTTATGTGAACGACGCTTCCACTGTTGTGGGGTTTTAAAAACTTTAAAAAAATATTTAAAAATAAATAAAAACATTACTTTTTAGTGGATAAAATGTAGAATATATAGTATAATATCTCTGATGAAAAGGAGGTGATTATATATGTATTTAACATTAAAAACAACAAGTAAAACATCTTAGCAAAAAGAGTTTAGAAATTTAAAATATTTGTGCCATATAGCTAAGAATTTAAAGAATCAAGCTATATATAATGTTAGACAACACTATTTTAAAAAATAAAAAAATTATTTAAGCTATAATGAAAACTATAAAGATGCTTAAAAAAATAGTGAGAACTATAAGAAGTTAAATTCTAATATGGCTCAACAAATTTTGAAAGAAGTAGATGAAAGTTTTAAATCATTCTTTGCACTTTTAAAAACTTGCTAAGAATCGTCAATATAACGACAAAATAAAATTACCTAATTATCTTGCTAAAGATGGTTTTACAACTCTTGTTATAGGTTTTGTTAGATTAAAAAGATGATATGCTGATAGTTCCTTATTCAAATTCTTTTAAGAAAACTCATCAGGAAGTTAAAGTTAAGCTACCATCAGTATTAAAAGACAAGAAGATAAAAGAATTAGAATAATACCAAAAAACAACATTCTAGGTACTTTGAAATTCAATACATTTATGAGGTAAAAAAAGAGTTCAAAGGGAATTAAATGAAAAAACAATGTACTAGGAATTGATTTAGGTATAGATAATCTTTGTACTTGTGTTACAAATACTGGAGCCTCATTCATAATAGATGGTAGAAAATTAAAAATCTATTAATCAATACTATAATAAGATAAATGCAAAATTACAAAGTATAAAAAGATAAGCAAAAAGATTGAGCGCACAACATTAAGGCAAAAGAGAATAACTAGAAAGAGAAATAATCGTATAAATGATTATCTTTCAAAAGCAACAAGAACAATTGTAAATTATTGTCTTAATAATGATATAGGGAAAATTAGTTCTAGGATATAATGAAGATTTTCAAAAGAAATTCAAATATTGGAAGTATAAATAATCAGAACTTTTGTAAATATACCATATGGAAAAATTAAGAGATAAATTAATATATCTATGTAAACTATATGGAATAGAATTTAAACTACAAGAAGAGAGTTATACATCAAAAGCAAGTTTCTTTGATGGAGATGAAATTCAATATATGATAAAGAAAATCTACAAGAATATGTATTCAGTGGAAAAAGAATAAAAAGAGGACTATATCAAACAAGTGCAGGTAAACTTATAAATGCAGATTGTAATGGAGCATTAAATATTCTAAGAAAAAAGTAAAGTTGTGGACTTAAGTGTCCTATACAATAGAGGTGAGCTGAACACACCTAAAAAGAATAAGGGTAGTGTAAAGCTATCAAACTCTTAGAAAAATTTTTTTAAAAGATTTTTAAAAGATTTTGGAACCCTGCAACTCTAGTACTCGTAGGGGTGTCAGTCGGGAGGTTCAGAAAGACATTGAAAAAGAAGGAAAGGTTGGTTTCTATGAATATAAATAGAAAAATTAGCTACAGAACTTGTAGAAGAAGCAAAAAGAACGGAAAAAAGTTGTATTTACTAATGGATGTTTTTGATATACTTCATACAGGACATGTAACATATCTAACTGAAGCTAAAAGACAAGGGGATATACTTATTGTTGGAGTAAATTCAGATGCTTCTGTAAAGAGATTAAAAAGGAGAAACAAGACCTATCAACTCTGAATACGATAGAGCTTTTTGTTCTTGATGCTTTAAAATCAGTTGACTATACTGTTATTTTTGAAGAAGATACACCTGAAGAATTAATAGCTTGTTTGAAGCCTTCTATTCATGTAAAAGGTGGAGATTACAAAAAAGAAGATTTACCTGAAACAAAAATTGTTGAAAGTTATGGTGGAGAAGTTATTATTTTAAAACTTTTGTTGAAGGGAAGTCTACAACAAACATAATAGAAAAAAATTAATAAGAAATAAAAAGGTGAGAAAAATGGAAAAAGTTTTGACTTTTAGTCAGATAGATGAATTAGCAAAAAACTGGCTAACTATGTTGAAGAAAAATACAGTTATTGCTTTAATAGGTGATTTAGGGTACAGGTAAAACTACATTCACAAAAAAACTTTTTGCTAAAGGAATTTGGAGTTAAAAGAAAATCTAAAAAGTCCAACATTTAACTATGTACTTGAATATCTATCAGGAAGATTACCTCTATATCACTTCGATGTCTATAGATTATGTAGTTCAGAAGAAATATATGAGATAGGCTATGAAGATTATATTAATAATGGAGGAGTTGCTCTAATTGAATGGGCTAATATAATATCAGAAGATTTACCTAAAGAATATATAAGAATTGAATTCAAATATGCAGAAAAAAAGAAGATGAAAAGAATAGTTGATATCAGCTATGTAGGAAACAAGGAGAAGGAGGAGAAAATTCAATGTTGCTTTTTGGGAATTGATACATCTACAAAGATTTGTACTTGTTCTATATATGATAGTGAAGCAGGTGTCATAGCTGAGACAAGTTTATCAGTGATCATTCAAACATAGTTATGCCAATAGTGGATAATCTATTTAAGATTTCAGATTTGAATATTAAAGATATAGATAAAATTGCAGTTGCAATAGGACCTGGTTCATTTACAGGAGTTAGAATAGCCTTAGGAATAGCTAAGGGTCTAGCTATGGCTCTTAATAAAGGTCTTGTTGCAGTGAATGAACTTGATATATTGGAAGCAATGGCAAGTGATAATGAAAATGAAATTATTCCTTTAATAGATGCTAGAAAAGAAAAGAGTTTACTATAAGTATCAAGGAAAATATCAAGATGATTATTTAATTAATCTACTTTCAAGTCTAGATAAAAAAATAAAAAAATATGTATTTGTTGGAGATGGAGCAATAAATTATGCAGGTATTCTAAAAAGAAAATTTAGGGAGAAAATGCTATTATAGTACCTAGATACAACTCTTTCCCTAGAGCTTCTGTTCTTTGTGAACTTTCTTTAAATAGGGAAGATGCTAATATTTATACAGTAGAACCAGAATATATTAGTAAATCAAGAGCAGAGAAAAATTTCTAAATCAAAAATATAAAAAATCCTCTATCTAATTTTTTTAGCTACAAAAATATTTAAAAAAATGTAGTATAATATATAGAAGAAACTTATGGATAAAATAGCATATACAAGCTAATATTTGATATATAAAGGAAAAAATTGAAGGGGAGATATATTTTGAAAGCAAGTGAAAGAAAAATTACAAAATTATTTTTCAGAAAGTGATACAGTCTTTTTCTATTCCTGTTTACCAAAGAGATTATAATTGGCAGGAAAAAGCAGTGTCAAAGATTATTTAAAGATATACTACAAACAGGAAAAATGAAAAAGTAAGCTCTTATTTTTTTAGGGAAGCATAGTATATATACATGATGGAATTTATGGAGTTGGAGAAAAAGGAATTTCATGTTATTGATGGTCAACAAAGAATGACTACCTTAACCTTATTATTTTTTGGCAATATATTTTAAGTTAAAAGGGTACAATCTTAGCTAAAGATGCTGATAAAATATATAACCAATATGTTGTTAATCCCTATTCTGAAAAAGAAATAAAATTAAAAATTATTACCCCCTGAAGAAAATCTGTATATATTAAATAAAATTTCACATAATAAATTTAATGAGCTAGAAGCTTTCCAAGATAGAAATATGTTGAAGAATTATCTATTTTTTTGAAAAAGAATTGGAAAAATTTATCTTTTGATGATATGAAACACTTATCAAATGGAATAGAAAAAAATTAATTTATATAGATATTGCTCTTGAAAAAAAGGAAAAGATGATCCTCAAAAAGATTTTTTTGAAAGTCTTAACTCAACAGGTTTGGATTTGTCACAAGGAGACTTTAATAAGAAACTATATTTTGATGGATTTAGAAAGAGGAGAACAAAAACCGCATATATAAAGAAATATGGATACCCATTGAAAAATAACTGTAAAGTTAGTGATGGTAGTGAAATAACTAGTTATGTTTCAGATTTTATCAGAGATTATTTGACATTAAAAACAGAGAAAAATTTCTTCTAAAGCCTAAAGTTTTTTTGAAACTTTTTAAGGCATATTATGAAAAAGAAAAATGATGAGAAATTAGAAGATATGAAAAATATTCTGAGGCTTATTCATATATTATCAAGCCTAGTTTAGAAAAGATAAAGATATTCAAAGGGAATTGGATTATTTAAAATCTTTAGATAAAACAGTTATCAATACCTTTTCTTATAGGAGTTTTAAAAGATTATAAGGATAATATTCTAGAGAAAGATGAACTTGTGAATATGCTTATCTTACTTCAAAGTTATCTATGGAGAAGATATATCACTGAAAAAGCCAACTAATGCTTTAAATAAAATATTTCAAGGAATGTATGGAAAAAAATTTCAAGATCTGGAAATTACTATGAAAAATTTAGTTGATGTTTTGATGGCTGAAGATTTTCCAACTGATGAAGAATTAGAAAGTGCATTGAAGTTAAAAAAATGTATATAAAGACAAGGAAAAAAATTAAATTATGTCTTTAAGAAATTAGAAAACTATAATCATAATGAACTAATTGATTTTGAAAATGAGAAGATTACTATAGAGCATATTTTCCCTCAAAAAAACCTAATAAGGCTTGGAAGGAAAAATTATTCAGATAACGAGTTGGAACAGATGATAAGTTTTTAAAGATACTATTTCTAATTTAACTTTAACTGGAAGCAACTCTAATTTAAGTAACAAGGCTTTTCATGAGAAAAAGAGATGATGAAGTCCATGGTTATAGAAATAGTAAACTATATATGAATAAATACCTTGGTAGACTAGAAGAATGGAACCTTCTATCGATGGAAGCTAGATTTGAAAGTCTCTATGATGATATTATAAAAAAATTTGGAAAAAGACCTGAAGATAAAGCAACAAACGATATGGAAAAAAATTACCTTTGTTTTAAAAGGTAAGATTACTTCAGGAAAGGGAAGACTTTTTATCCAATGAAAAATTTGAAATTTTAAAAAGGAACTTCCATAGTTTTAGAAGTTAAATCAGATAATCCTTCTACTTTTTAGAAGAAATAAAAAAATTTAATTGAAGATTTAATAAGAAAAAAATTTAATAGAAAAACTTGAAGATAGATATGTTTTCAAAGAGAATTATATTGCAACTTCACCAAGTGCAGCTGCAATATTAGTTTTAGGACGTTCAGCTAATGGTTGGACAGAATGGAAAACTTATGAAGGTAAACTTTTAAGTGATTATAGAAAAATAAAGGGGTACTAGCCCCTTTTATTTTTATCAAATACTTTTTAAAAGATATACTAGAAATTTTTGATAAATTTTTAAGTTTTTCAACTTATACTAGAAACTTTTTAATATTTTTTATATTTATTTACTTATAATTATTTTCTTTGATTTTTATTGCTGAATATAAAAAATATGAAACTTAATAACATATGAATCAACATTCCTGTACCAAACATATAGCATATAAAATTGATATTTGTGATAAAGAAATTAATTTTTACTAAATAATAAACAATTGGATAGTATATTAGATTTACAATAACTGAAATATAGAATAAATATTTTTGACTGATTTTTGTGCTATAAAAATGTTATCAACTACTAAAACTAACCATATAGAATAAATAGAAAAATTGTTGAAACTTTTATAATTGATGTTATAAGAGTATAATCTTTTAATTGCATAACTTTTTCTAAGAAAGCATCAGAAAATAGCAAGTAAATTAAGAATAAAATAAAAATTTATAACAACAACTTTAGAAAAAAATATTTTTATCTTATAATTAGTTAGAGTATTAGCTTCTTTTTTATAATATCCCCAAGTGACATTATTGGAATCAATAAAAGGCCCCTATATAACATTATTAGCAACCCAATAGTTTCCTTGTTCATTAACAGTAGTAATCATTTTTCCAACAATAAGCACATATATTAAATTATCAAGCATTATTTGTAATCCAATAAAAGCTACCTCCATAAAAATAGTCTTTAATTAATGCCTTATCAAAAATTTAAACTAAATTTAGGAAATAGATCTTCTTTATATAATACAAATAAGCAAAAATATTAATATTAAAAAGATTTACTAGAATATTAGAAAAAGCAACTCCATTGACTTGAAATTTTTGGTATTAAATATAAATCTCCAATTATTATGAACACTGTTTTTAGTAAACAAGATAGATAGAAATACTTAGCTTTATTTATAAATATAAGGATAACCATAAAAAGTTAATAAAATTATTTATTATAAATGCAATTGTTTCCAAGTTTAAATATGTAGTAACCTCTGAAATATTTTTATCTGTCATATTACTTACTATAATTCTACAGTAAATCAAAATTAAAATAGAAAATAAAAATATAGATTGAATTAGAAATAATAAAAGTTTTTCCAATTATAGACTTAAATTCATCTTTTTCTTTTATTAAAAAAATATAATATAAAGGAAAAAATTAAAAGCCGTTTGTAAAAACTTCATTAAATAAATCAAACCATTCAATATGTCCTGCAATAGATAAAAGCATTTGTATCAGGAATATTTGAGATAAGTCTAGTTCTTATAATTGAATATATGAATGTAACTAGCCCTAATGTAATTAAACTAAAAATAAGTGGATGTTTTTAATTTATCATTTCTTTCCATTTTTCCCTCCAAATAGAATATAAGATAGTTTCTTTTTAATTTTTTTATCATAATTTTCTAGTTCTTTAATTAGTAATTTTTATTTTTCATCTTTCCTAATGAAACTTGTTCATCTTCAAACTCAAGAGTTAATAAAATTTTTATAACAAAATAAAAAGCTATCTTTATATTTAAAAAAATATTTCCTCAAAACTTGATTCTATTTCTGGTATTATTTCTTTTTGCAAAAATCATCTTTTTTTATTTCATTTTAACTCTTCACAAACTATTTTTTTAAATCAGATTTAGTTATCCAATTAAAATTATGTCTAAAATAATTTATTTCTTCTTTTTAAAAAACAATTCTTAAATAATCATTATAACCTTCTTGTATTGCAGAACATGAATAAGGTTTCTCATCAGGATGATGTTTGTATTCATTTTTCAATTATTTTTATAAACCCCTTCAAAAAATGGTATTTACAACTTTTTCTTTTAAAGTGTTATCCATAAGACTTCTCCTTTATAGAATGTTTTACAGAAATTTTTGCCATTTATTTCCCCAGATAGAGTATAGGATAGTTTGTCTTTCATGCTTACCATAATTTTCTAGCTCTTTTTATTAGTAATTTTTTTTATTTTCTTCATCTTCTAATAAACTTTTGCTAAGTTTTTTTAAACACTTTTATCAAATTGTCCAGATAAGAAGCCATCTAAGAATATAGGTAAAGATTTCTCTGAAACTCCATATCTATCAATTAAAGCAGTAATAAAATTCTGATGTATCAGTTGATGTTCATCATCTAGTTTAGAATAGTATTCTTTAATTAAAGGAAAAGTATTTTCTCATCATATAGTCCTAAAGCAAAAAAACTGCATAACTTCCAGGTAATAAAGCTTTTTTTCTCCTTCTTCTACATCTTGATACCATTCAAATTCTTTCATTGCTGTCTTTGCATAAACTTCTAATTTATCATATAATTCTGGAAAAATCTAAAATTCTTCTAAAAAAATCTATGAGTAGAAGATTTAGTAAGACCTTTTATATCTAAAAAAATATTTTCTCAGATTTTTGAAGAAAAACTTTGATTGCATAGCTATGAGGAAAACCATTATTTAATAGAGTTATTATAAAGTCTAAAAGCTTTTTCATAAGAACTTGAAACTTCATTCTTTATTTTTTTATATCAACTATTGAAAGTATATCATTAGCCTTACATTCTAAGTCCTTATCTTTATAATGGATTAATTCATCTGCTAAAAGTACCACTTCCCTTTTTCTAAATATTGTTTAGCCTTTTGAGAAGAATAATTATTCATAGCATTTTCTAAATCATTGCAAGCATTTTTTTAACATCAAAACTATAAGTGCGATATTTTATTTTTTTAAAAAGTGCAGAGTAAATATATAAGTCTATTTGTTCTTCTGTAACTTTTTCAGGCTCTAATTTAAGAAAAAAATTTCTCTAGTCCATTTATCTAGATAGTATTTAATATCATTTTTTTAAAAGTAGTGTCAAATCTTCTGTTTTTAACTGATTTCATCACTTGTAAAAATTTTTTTCTATAAGTTCAATTATATATTTTTCTGAATATCCCATTAAATTAAAAATCTAAAAAGATTTCCAGCAAAAATAACACATTCTCTCTCATCTTTAATAGCTTTTCTTTCTCTTCTAAGAAAGACTTCTTTAATGTATTCTTCCATTTTACTTTTTAATTCTTCTTTTTCTTTTTTTGTTTTCAAAATAGAAATTCTTCTTTATAAAGTTCTATCTTTAGCTAAAGCCTTCTTCTCCTTCAAATTCAAGAACTAATAGAAACTTATAACGAAATAGAAAAACTATCTTCATATTTGAAAAAAATAAGTCTTCAAATTTAGCTTTTTATTTCTGGAACGATTTCTTTAACAAAAATCATCTCTTTGAATTTCTTTTTAATTCTTCACAGTTTATTTTTTTCATCAGGAGTGCTAGACCACTCAAAAATCAGTTCTAAAAATAATTAATTTTTTTCCCTTTTCTAAAAAAACAATCTTTCAAATAGTCGTTATAACCTTCTTGTATTCTACAAGATGAATAAGATTTTTTTCATTTGGATGATTTTTTTATATTCACTTTCGATTATTTTATCAAGCCCTTTCAAAAGTAGTATTTATAAGCTTTTTCTTTTAAAAATTTATCCATTATACCTCCTAAAAAAATTTATCTATTAAAAATGTTCTAAAAGCTTTTTTTAAAGTTCCTTGAAGCAAATGAAGCAAAAATTTAATTTAAAAATTTCTATATTTTTCTTTTTTTACCATCATTAAAAAGTAAGGACTAATTTGCCATTTAATAGTGCATTTTTTTAATTTGATATCTACCTCATTTAATGAATAAGATCTTAACTTATTTTTTTATCTGGAGTACCCTTCCAAACATTTGTTCCTATAACAAAAAAATTCTTTATCATTATAAGCCAAAAACATACTTAGGTACAAAAAGTAATAAAATTTTGTAAAAAAACTAGGGACAAATTGTCCTATTAAAATATCTTCTGCTGAAACATTATAACCTTCTTCCCTTAAAAATTCTGCTACTTTTTCTTCTTTTTTTCATTTTTTTCCTCCCATTAATTTTTTTATAAAACTATTTTATCATATAGTTCAAGAAAATCTAAAAATTCTTCTAAATTCTCACTTCTATAATAGATTAATTTATCTTCTAAAAGTAGTACTTTCCTTTTCTAAAGTATTGTTTGGCTTTTTTTGAGAATGATAAATATCTGAAGCATTTTTTTAAATCTTCATAGGCATATATAATATCGTCTTTATATTTACTGTATTTTTAGTTGAAATAATGCCTTATAAACATATAAATCTATTTGTTCTTCTGTAACTTCTTTAGGTTTCAGTTTAAGAAAAAAATATTCTTAGTCCAATTTTTCTAAAAAAAGAAGATAATATTATATTTAAAAATCATTTTCTGCCTTTTCATTTTTTTAATAGAGCTTAATACTTGTAAAAATTTTTCTCTATAAGTTCAGTCAAATGTTTTTTTCAGAATATTCCCATTAAGTTAAAATCTAAGAGATTTCTACAAAAGATATAACATTCTCTATGATCTTTTAATGAGATTATTTTCTTTTAAAATAATATCTATTAATATATTCATCCATTTTTAGATTTTTAAATCTTCTTTTCTTTCTTTATTTTTCAAAAATAAAACTCATTACTATAAGTATCAAATTCAAGAATTAATAGAATTTTTATAACGAAATAGAAAAACTATCTTTCATATTTGAAAAATAAGTCTTCAAATCTAGCTTTTTATTTCTAGTACTATTTCTTGTTCAAAATCATCTTTTTTTATTTTCATTTAAACTCTTCACAAACTATTTTTTTAAAATCAGATTTAGTTATCCAATTAAAATTATGTCTAAAAATAATTTATTTCTTCTTTTTAAAAAACAATTCTTAAATAATCATTATAACCTTCTTGTATTGCAGAACATGAATAAGGGTTTTTTTCATTGGGATGATGTTCATATTCTTTTTCAATTATTTTATCAATCCCTTCAAAAGTTGCTTTTTATTATTTTTCTTTTAAAAGTTTTATCCACTAGTTTCCTCCCAATATAAGTTTATAAGACCAAGTATAGTGTCTTCCTTGTTAAATTTTTCTTTTTTTCTTGAAGAAAAACATAATATCACCTTTTTGATTTTTTTAATATAAATATTCTATCAAAAATTATACAAAAATAGTAAAAATTTTCAATGCAAAATGATATAATTAATATGGAGGAAATTCTATGAGAGAAGTAAAAGGTTTTATTAAAGATAAGAAAAATAGATTTGAAAAAGACTTGAGAAATTTGGTTTTTAAAACTAAAAAGATAATTCATATTACTATGATATCTTTTTATTGAACAATCAATTTAAGATGATCGTTAAAATCAATTTAGATAATTCAATTTTTTTACTGAAATAATAGATGTAGAAACAAATGAAACCTATGTACTACATCTACTTGAAGAAAAGAAGAAATGGTTATATTGAAAAAAGTCTATAAGACTTATAGTAAAGTTTTAGAGAAAAATAAAGAAAAGAATGTTTTGAAGATGAGATATTTAAGACTGATTATACAAATGAAATTATAAATTATATTAAAAAAATAAATATGGAGATGAATTGGAATTTCTATGGGAAAAATCTCCTAAAAACTGCGGTTGTTCGTAGAAAATCTAGTAAGAAATGGTATGCTGTTATATTGACACTATCCAAGAGAAAAAAATCAATTTAGATAGTGATGAACTTGTTGAAGTAATTAATTTACATAATAGTCCAGAAGAAATTGAAAAAGCTTATAGATAATAAAAGATATTTTCCAGCTTATCATATGAATAAAAAAACACTGGTGTACTATTTGCCTTGATGGAACAGTTGAACTTAAAAGAAGTTTATAAGCTTATAGATATAAGTTATGAATTAGCAAAGTGATATTAAATAAATATTGATAAGTACTTACTATTATTATATAATTATAATATGAAAAAAATAGGAGGGATTTTTATGGCTACATTAACAATTAATACAGATGAAAAAAACAGCTGAAAATTTTTTATGCTTTTTTGTGAAGAACTAGGTTTAGATATGTCAACAGCAATAACACTATATATGAAGGCTTGTTTGAGAACAAAAAAATTCCTTTTGAACTTAAAGTAGCAAAGAAAGAGTTGTTCAAAATGTAAGAACTGCACCTGCTACAATAGAAGAACTATTAGAAAAATTATGATATTTAAAAATAGAATGAGGGTAAAAATGTTATATATAGTAACAGCATTATATATTGAAAGCCAAGCCTTTAATATCATTATTTAATTTAAAAAAGACAATAGCTATACAAAGTTTCAAGTATTTTTCTAATGAAGATGTAAAATTAATTATCAGTGGGACAGGTAAAGTTAAATCTGCTACAGCTTTGACTTATCTAATTTCAAAAAGAAGATATTAAGAAAAAAATGATTATATAGCCAATATTGGATTTGTTGCAAGTAATAAAAATTCTCAATTAGGAGATATAGTTTACATATCAAAAAAATTCAAAATGCTTACTCAGATTTTTGATTTCTATCCAGAGATGATTTATAAACATAATTTTTAGAAGGAAGTTTGACAACTTTTGATAGTATAGTTGAGAAAAAATTGAAAAATACAGAATATATTGATATAGAAGCCTATGGTTTTTCCAAACAGCTTCCATTTTTTTAAAAAAGATAAAATTATAGTTTTTAAAAATTGTATCTGATATATTAAAAAAATAAAAGCTGAGGATAGAATTTTTAGTAGATTTTAAAGATGAAAATTTATTCAGTGAAAGCTATAATAATATCTATAAATTTCTAGTAAATTTTAAGACTGTTAATGATGACAGTGATTTCACTATTACTGAACAAGAATTGATAAAAAAAGTATTAGAAAATTTAAGATTAAGTGATACAATGACTTATGAGCTTTTTTTAATATATTAAGGTATTTAAAAAAATAAAAATATGGAAAGCATTGATATATTAAAAATATGAGAATATTGAAGTAACTTCTAAGGTTCAAGCTAAAAAAACTTTTTGAAGAAATAAAAAAATATCTCTACAGAAAAAAATAGTTTAGAAAAAGACAGTTTTACCTGAGATAAATAAAAAGAAAAATTGCTTTAAATAATAGATTTTGCTCATATCTATGTGGAGAAGAAAATTCTAGATAATAAGAATACTTTAGAAATATTATCTAAATTTAGAGATGCTAAAATAATAGAAATGAGACAACTATAAAGAGGTATTTTCTAGTAATAATCAAGATTTTTCACTTACAAAAATTAGGACAAAATTTAATTCTTGCTTCTAATAAACCCAATATGATTTATGAAGGAGCTGTAGTTTGTGAAGATTTTGAAAATGATAACTTCTATTATACTTCATCTATAATAAATTGTGTCTATGACTGTGAATATTGTTATCTACAAGGAGTTTATTCTTCAGGAAATATAGTTATTTTTTTGTGGATATTGAAAAAGTTTTTTTGAAGAAGTTGAAGAACTTTATAACAAGTTAAAAAAAGTCTATATCTTTGTGTGTCTTACGATACAGATTTACTAGCTATAGAAAATATCTGTTCTTTCTCTGAGAAGTGGTATCATTTTATCAAAGATAAAAAGATTTAAAAATTGAATTAAGAACAAAGTCAGGAAACATTGATAAGTTTTTAAATTTAGATGTTTTAGATAATTTTATAATTGCTTTTACTTTATCACCAGAAGAGATAGCTTTAAAAAAATGAAAAAAATATACAGCAAGTTTTAAAAATAGAGTCAAGGCTATTAAAAGAATTGCAAAAATAAAGGTTGGAAAGTTAGAATTTGTATAGATCCTCTAATATATACAGGTGATTTTGAGAAAAATTATAGTGAAATGATAGAATATTTATTCAGTGAAATAGATAAAAAAATAAGGTCATAGATGTAAGTATAGGAGTATTTAGAACTTCAAAAGAATATTTAAAAAAGATGAGAAATCAAAAATAAGAAGTCTGAAATTCTATACTATCCTTTTGAATGCATCGATGGAGTTTACACATATTCTGATAAATTAAAAATCATATATGATAGACTTTATTAAAGAAAAATTTTTTTAAAATATATAAATATAGAGAAAAATATATTTAACTAATATTTTAAAAAAATTGTAGAAGCAAAAAAATAAAGAAATTTATTTATATTTAAGATTACTGCGACATCCTATAATGGTGAAAGAGCCTTTGAGGAGCTCTGGAACCATTATAAAGCTAACAACTCAATTATTTATTAGTGACGAACTATTTTTGCTATAATATAGGGAGTTTTTATGAAAATTGCTTTAGTTACAGGAGCTAGTTCAGGAATAGGTTATGAGATAGCAAAAAAACATTATTAAATATGGACTATGAAGTTTATGGTGTTGCTAGAAATTTCATAAAAAAATGAAACTAAGATTTTTTTGAAGATTATGAAAACTTTTTCCTGTTGTTTTGTGATCTAGCTAAACTTGATGAATTGGAAAAAACTTTACATTTATTGATAAAAATTTGATTTAATAGTAAATTCAGCAGGACTTGCTTATTTTTGGTTTACATGAAGAGATAAATATAGCCAAGATTAAAAAAATATGATATCAGTGAATTTACAAGCTCCTCTTGTAATCAGTCAATATTTTTTTAAGAACTTTAAAAAGAAAAATAAAGGGGACAATAATAAATATTTCATCAGTTACTGCAAATAAAAGAAAGTCCTTTAGCTTCTGTTTATTCTGCAACAAAAAGCAGGTCTTAGTCAATTTTCAAAAAGTTTGTTTGAAGAAGTTAGAAAGAATGATGTTAAGGTTATAACAATCTATCCAGATATGACTAAGACAAACTTCTATCAGAATAACACATATTTTTGAGATGTGATGATGATGAAAAAGCATATATAAAAAGTGAAGATATAGCAAAAAAACAATAGAGTTTATTTTAAATCAAAAGTGATAATATAGTTTTTACAGATGTAACAATAAAAGCCTCAAAGGCATAAAAATAAAAAAAGATAAAAAGAAAGGAATAGTACAAATGAATATTTCAATTCTAGGAAGTGGAAGCTCAGGAAATTCGACTTTTTGTAGAAATAGAAGACTATAAATTATTGGTAGATACAGGTTTCAGTTGTAAAAAAACTGAAGAAAAATTGGAAATGATAGGTAAAAATTATCAGATATATCAGCAATTTTAATAACTCACGAGCATAGTGACCATATAAATGGAGCAGGAGTTATTGCAAGAAAAATACGATATTCCTATCTATATAACTCCTGAAAGTTACAAGGCAGGAGTAAGTAAATTAGGAGAAATAGATAAATCTCTAATAAAAATTTATAGATGGTTCTTTTTATACTTGATGATAAAGTTAAGGTTTCACCATTTGATGTAATGCACGATGCTGAAAAGAACTATTGGTTTTAAATTAGAAAAGCCAACTTAATAAAAATAGCAATATCTACCGATATTGGTTATATAACAAATATAGTTAGAGAATATTTTTAAAGATGTAGATGCCATGGTAATAGAAAGTAATTATGATTTTAATACTCTTATGAATTGTTCATACCCTTGGAATTTAAAGGAAAGAGTTAAAAAGTAGAAATGGACATCTTTCAAATAATGAGTGTGCAAAGTTTATCAAAGAGATGTATACAGATAAATTGAAGAAAGTATTCTTGGCACATGTTAGTAAGGATAGCAATCATTTAAGTATAATTAAAAGAAACATTGGAAGATGAATTCACAGGAATGTTAAGAAAGCCAAATTGTGAAATTACAAGTCAAGATAAGGTTACAAAATTATTTACTATAGAATAAGTAGGTGATAACTCGTGGAAGAAATATCAGAATTATGGGAAGAATTAAAAATTTGAACTTGGAAGTGTAGGTATTGAAACTTTACCTAAGGACAAACAAGAAATATATATAGGTATGGGAAATAGAAATGCAGATGTTCTATTTATTGGAAATGACCCTAAACTTTATTTATCAGAAGATTATAAGGTTGAAGCTCAATCAAGTGGAGAATTCCTTATAAGACTTTTTGATCTTGCAGGGATAGTTCCTGAAGCTTACTATATAACTACACTTACTAAAAAGAGAAGTTAAAAATAAAGAATTTTTGATGAGGAAGAAAAGAAAATACTTTTAGACTTATTAAATATGCAGATTGCTCTAATATCTCCAAAAATTATTGTTTTCTTAGGAAAAAGAAGTTGCACAAATGATAGAAAAATAGAAGTAGACCTTGAAAAAGAAAGAGGAAAATTCAAAAAAATGGAAAGGTGATATAGATTGTTATCTGACTTATGATGTCGAAACTGTTATTAAAGGCAAGAAATGAAAGTGGGAAAAAGCGAGCTGTTGCAACTAATTTCTGGTTAGATATTAAAAAAATATAAAAGAGGCTAGATCATAATGAATAAAAAAAGGATGCTAGAAATTTAATAAAAAGAAAGAAGAATGAACTTATCTATGGAGTATATTGAAAAGTGCCAGTGATAAGATATTGGAAAAAAACTATTAGAAAATGAAGATTTCAAAAATGCTAAAAGTCATCATGTCTTATATGGATTTTAAGAATGAGGTTAAGACAGATAAAAATAAATGAATATATTAAAAAGACTGGGAAAACTTTAGTTTTACCTAAGGTAATACTAAGGAAAAAAATGATAGCAATAGAAGATAAAAAAATAAATATATTGTAAGTCCTTTTTGGTAATTCAGAACCTGATGGGGAAGAATATATAGGTGAAATCGATGTAATTATTACACCAGGAGTAGCTTTTGATAGAGATAAAAAAATAGAGTAGAGCTTTTGGTAGAGGTTATTATGATAGATTTTTGCTATTCATAAGAATGCTAAAAAATTGCTATAGCCTTTGAAAAACAAATAATTGAAGAAGGTATAGAAACAACTAAATTTGATATGAAAGTTGATACTTTAGTGACAGAAGACAATATAATTTATTAGTAGGAGTTGGATAGAATATGTTAGATCAAGAAATTATAGAAATTGCTAAAAAAATATTTACGACACTGAAATAAAATCTCTAGAAAGAGAATGAATAAACTATCAGAAAATTTTGTAAAAAGTAGTTAGGAAAAATATTTGATTGTAAAGGAAAAAGTAGTTGTTACTGGTATAGGTAAAAACAGGAATAATTGGTAAGAAAAATTTCAGCAACTTTTTGCTTCAACAGGAACAACAAGTATTTTATGAACTCAACAGAAGGTTTACATGGTGACCTAGGAATTATCAATCCAGAAGATATAGTTTTAGCCATTTCAAATAGTGGTGAAAGTGATGAAATTCTTTGCAATAATGCCAGCAATAAAAAAATATAGGTGCTTTTGTAATTGCAATGACAGGAAATATTAATTCAAGACTTACTAAAAGCTTCAGACCTATATATAAATACACATGTAGATGAAGAGGGTTGTCCTTTAAATCTTGCACCCTATGTCATCTACAACTAATGCACTTGTTATGGGAGATGCCATTTGCAGGTTGTCTTATGAGAACTTAGAAATTTCTCACCTCAAAAACTTTGCAATGTATCATCCAGGTGGAAGTTTAGGAAGAAAGTTATTAACAAAAAGTTGGAAATTTAATGAAAACAGGTGAAGCTCTTGCTCTTTGTAAAGGCTGATACAAGTATGGAAGACATTGTAATTTTAATGAGTGAGAAAAAAACTTGGAGTAGTCTGTGTAATGAATGATGATAACAGTCTTTTTGGTAGGAATTATCACTGAAGGAGATATAAGAAGAGCTTTAAGCCACAAAGAAAAATTCTTTAGCTTAAAGGCTAGTGATATAATGACAACTAATTATACTAAGGTTGATAAAGAAGAAATGGCAACTCAAGCCTTATCAATCATGGAAGATAGACCTCATCAAATAAATGTGTTACCAGTGTTTGATGATAATAATTTTAGTAGGAGTTATCAGAATACACGATTTATTGAAAGTTAGGTAAAAATAGATGAAAGTTAATATCAGTAATATAATTGTATCAATAAATAAAAATCAAAGAGAAAAGAAATATATAAAGAATTAGAGAAAAAAATGGTATTTCTAGAGATAATATAGAAAATTTAAAATATTTAAAAATCTATAGATAGTAGAAAGAAAAAAATGATATTAAATTTATCTATACTTTAGAGATTAGTTTAAAGAAAAAAATATAAATTTAGAAAAAAATATTCAAAAATTAAGTTTAGCAAAAGATGAAAGTTATGATAAGAGAGTAGCACTTTATCCTCAAAGAGAAGTTGCTGTTGTAGGAACAGGACCTGCAGGACTTTTCTCAGCTCTAAGACTAGCAGAATTGGGATATATTCCCATTGTATTCGAAAGAGGAGAAGAAGTAGATAAAAGAAATATAACAACAGACAATTTTATAAAAAAACTTCTATTCTAAATCCTAATTCAAATATACAGTTTGGAGAAGGTGGAGCAGGAACTTATTCTGATGGAAAGTTAAATACTAGAATTAAAAGTGAATACATAGAAAAAGTTTTTCAAAAGAATTTATTGAGTGTGGAGCTCAGGAAGAAATTTTTTTGGAACTACAAACCACATATAGGAACAGATGTCTTAAGAATTGTAGTTAAAAATTTAGAGAGAAAATAAAATCTTTAGGAGGAAAATTTCATTTTTCTTCACTTGTTGAAAGATATAGAAGTGAAAAATAATGAAATAAAAATCTTTAAAGATTTTAGAAGTAGATAGTGGAAAAAGATACAACTATGATATAGATAAGGTTATTTTTGCCATAGGACATTCATCGAGAGATACATATAAAATGCTATATTCAAAGGGTTGCTATGGAGAATAAACCTTTTTGCTATTGGAGTAAGAATAGAACATTTAAGAAAAAGATATCGATAAAAATGCAATATGGAGAAAGCTGTTTCAAATCCACTTTTAGAGGCACAACTTACAATATGGCTTTTTAACAATAAAAAGAAACGAGAGGAACTTTCTCATTTTGTATGTGTCCAGGCGGAGAAATTGTAAATGCTTCATCTGAAATAGGAGCTTCACTTGTCAACGGTATGAGTTATTCTACAAGAAATGGGAAATTCTCAAATTCAGCAATAGTTGTAGGAGTATCTGAAAGAGATTATGGAAGTCAAATTTTTCTCAGGTATGTATTTACAAGAGGAATTAGAAAAAGAAAAATTATGAGATAGTTGGAAATTACGGAGCTATATATCAAAAATGTTATAGATTTTATGAAAAAATCAAAAAAACTAGTTTTGAAATAGAAAGTAGTTACAAGATGAAATTATTTTCATATGATATAAATAATTTTTTCCAGACTATATAAAAAGAAATCTTCATTCAGCTTTTTGAAAATTGGAGTAAAAATAAATTGTTTATTTCAAATAAAGTTAATTTAATAGGACCGGAAACTAGAACTTCAGCACCAGTTAAAATCTTAAGAGATTTAAAGGGAGAATCAATTTCTGTAAAAGGAATTTTTCCTATAGGTGAAGGAGCAGAGTTATGCTGGTGGAATTATGAGTCTTTGCTGTTGATGGTATTAAAATTGTAGACTTAGCTTTTAGTAAAGAAAAATAGTCTAAGTTATTGACAAAGTCTATATAAAAGTTGTATAATATATAAAAATATTTTTAAATTTTAAGGAGATGGGTCAATATGAAAAAAATTATTTATTTTTGTTATTTTATTATTAGTTGTTGGAGTTTCAAGTATAGCGACCACTTTTTTTACCATAGACCAAGACATATGGGATATATGAATGGAGAATCTCAATATCATAATTTTGGAATGTATGAAAAGAACATATAATAGAGTTACTGTTCAAAATAATTATTATTCTGATAGTTACTATAATGGAGAAAACAGAGGATGTTGTTCAGGTTCTAGATGGTATTAATATTTAAAAACAGAGCTATTACAGTTAATATATTGTGATAGCTTATTTTTAAATACTGCTTAAAATAATATAGTTATTGATAGAATAAAAGATAATAGAATAGGGGGTGATGATATGCCACATTTAAAGATTAGAGGAATAGAAAAAACTTGATAGTTGAAAACAGTAAAGAAATTATTGATGGTTTTAACTGAAATTATCAGTTGTGATAGAACTTGGTTTACCATTGAGCATCAAAACACAGAATATATCTTTGATGGTAAAATAGTTGATGGTTATACTTTTGTTGAAGTATATTGGTTTTGCAAGAGATGAAAATAAAAAGGATACTGCAGATTTCCTAACAAAAACTAATTAAGAGAATAAATAATAACAAAGATTGTTGTATTATATTCTTCACTTTAACTGGGGATAATTATTGTGACAATGGAGAATTCTTCTAATAATGTACCAAGTTGTTGTTCAAGATACTAGTAAATTAAGTGACAAGGAAATGTTGCAACAGCTTCAAATAAGAATTAGAAAAAAAGGCCATTGTGAACTACAATAGCCTTTTCTTTTGTTATCTATATTTTTATAGCTTTATATATTTGTATTAATACTGTTGGTATTAATGATAACACATAAATTTGAATAAAGTTAGCTGTTTCTAATTTTGTAATTCCAAACATATTATATAGAGGTGGGCATAGTAGAACAGCATTTAGTAAAATAAATCCAAGTGCAAAAAGCAATTAATGAGAATTTATTTTTAAAAGAAACCTATAGCAAAAACATTTCTTTGACCTCTGTAATCAATACCATGGAATAATCTAGCCAAACATAAAGTAGCAAAAAGCCATTGTAGAACCTTTTAAAAGCAGAATCTTTTAATCCTATATAGAAAGCGATTATAATAAAGATAGCAATTAAAATTCCTTCAATTAGAAGTTTAGCAGAAAATCTTTTTGTCAATATTGCTTCATTAGGATCTCTAGGTTTTTCATCTAAGATATCTTCATTTTTAGGCTCAACCCCCTACAGCTATTGAAGGTAAACTATCAGTTAATAAGTTTATAAATAGTAATTGTACTGCTGAGAATATAACTGGTAAGTTAGCAAGTGATGAATAAAGCACAGCAAGTATAGCGACAGTATTTCCAGAAAGTAAGAAACCTATAGCATTTTTAATATTCCTATAAACATTTCTACCAGTTATTATTGCCTTAACTATTGTTGAGAAGTTATCATCAGCTAGTATCATAGAAGCAGCATTCTTAGAAACTTCTGTCCCTGTAATTCCCATTGCAATACCGATATTTGCTTTTTTAAGAGCAGGAGCATCATTTACTCCATCACCTGTCATAGCAACTATTTTTCCAAGTTTTTGCCAAGCATTAACTATTCTTATTTTGTGTTCAGGAGAAACTCTAGCATAAACTGAAATGTTTGCAACATTTTTCTAATTCTTCATCAGTCATCTTTTCAAGTTCTACACCTTCAAGTGCAATATCTCCATCTTTAAATATTCCTATATTTTTAGCAATTGTTCTAGCTGTTATTTTATGGTCACCTGTTATCATAACTGGTTTAATTCCACCTCTAATACATTCTTGAACAGCAAGTTTAGATTCTTCTCTAGGAGGATCTATCATACCTACAAGAGACATGGAAAAATATAGTCATTTTCATCTTCATTAGAAAGTTCTTTTCTCCATCTATATACTTATAAGCAAAAGTTAAAAACTCTTAAACCTTCTTCAGCTAATTCATTGTTAACTTTTTCAATCTTTTTAATAAATTCCTCATTTACATTTTGTACATTACCATTTTTCATCAAGATAATATTTAAATCTTGTTACAAGAGAATCAAAGCTCCCTTTAGTGAAAAATAATGTGTTTACCATTTTTGTTTCATAAAGAACTGTCATTAATTTTTCTTACAGAATCAAAAAGGTATTTCTGATATTCTCTTACTATCTTTTCTTTCATCTCTAAAAGACATGTCATATTTTTTGAGTAAAGGTGAATAAGAGCAGTTTCTGTAGGATCTCCTATAGTGTCAGTAGCATCTGTACATAGAATAAAACTGTCTAATAATAATTTATCAATTTTTATTTTTTTATCTAAAGAGTATTCGTTATCTAATTTTCCATTGATAAAAATCTTTTTACTGTCATTTTGTTTTGAGTAAGAGTACCAGTTTTATCAGAACAAATAACAGAGATAGAACCTAAAGCTTCTATAGATTTTAATTCTTTAACTATTGCATTTTCTTTAGATAATTTTTTCAGTTTCCATAGATAATACTATTGTAATGATTGGATTTAATGATTCAGGTATATTTGCAACAGCAAGAGCAACAGCTAATAGTAAAGAGTCAAGAATTGTATTTCCATGATATACATAAATTCCAAAGATAAGAACACAAAGTACAACTATTCCAAGAGTTAATCTCTTACCAAAAGATATCTAAAGATTTTTGTAAAGGAGTAACATTTTTCTTCTGTTTGATCTAAAAAGAGTTGCAATTTTTCCTAGTTGAGTGCTCATTCCTGTTTCAGTAACTAAAATCTTTGCTCTACCATAGTTAACAAGGCTTCCTGAGAATACCATATTAACTTGATCTCCTAGTGCTAAGTCTTCATATTCTAAAACTTCATCAGTTTTTCTATTGAGTTAGATTCACCAGTAAGAGAGTTTTCATTTACTAATAATGAAAAGTTTTCTATAATTCTTCCATCAGCTGGAACAATGTCCCCAGCTTCAACAATAACAATATCTCCAGGAACTAATTCAACAGAATCCACTTCTAATTGTTCATGGTCTCTAATAACCTTACATTTAGGGTGAAGACATCTTTTTAAACTATCTAAAGATTTTTGAGCCTTGATAGTTTTGATAAGCTCCAAGAATAGAGTTCAAAAATTAATACTAGAACTATAACAAGGGCACTTTCTTTATTTCCAGAAAAATGAAAATAACCAGCGCAATAAGCAAAAATAATTACAAGAGAATCTTTAAATTGATTAAAAAATATTTTAATAAGTCCATCTTTTCTTTTTCAACAAACTTATTTTCTCCATATTTTTTCTTCTTGCAACTACCTCCTCTTCAATTAAACCAGTTGAGCTTGTTTTAAACTCTTCAAAATAAATGTTTTTTTAGACTTTTGTAAAAATGTTTCATTATCGTCTCCTTCTTTTATATTATAAAACTAAAAAACTTTTGATATGAAAAAACAATTCATACCAAAGTCTTGTTACCAAAATGGTCACAGTACCAGAAAAATAATTTCGTGATGTTGATACTGTTATTTACAACTACTCCCTTTTATGAGAAATATATAAATCTCTTAATTTTTAATAATTATAGCATAGCTTATTGATAAAATCAATAGGCTTTTTATTGATTTTTGTATTCAATTATGCTATTATAAAGATATAAAAATACACATAATATTTATATTAAAGGAAGGTGGTAAAATGTCAGTTGTATCTTATAAACAAGAAGATTTTTATTGGGATTGTAACTATTGAAAGACCAGAGGCATTGAACGCTTTAAACACAGCAGTATTAAACGAGGTTAAACTCAACTTTTTGCTAACATAAATTTAGAAACAACAAGAGTTGTAATTTTAACAGGAGCAGGTACTAAGTCTTTTTGTTGCAGGAGCAGATATATCAGAGATGGCTCCTTTAAACAACAGTGAAGCGACTAGATTTAGTAACAAAAGGATGAAGTATTTAGAAAAAAATAGAAACTTTCCTCTTCCAGTTATAAGCGACTATCAATGGATTTGCTTTAGAGTGGAGGTTGTGAATTAGCAATGAGTTGTGATTTCAGAGTTTGTTCTGAAAATGCAGTGTTTGGACAACAGAAGTTGGTTTAGGAATAACTCCAGGTTTTGGTGGAACTCAAAGATTAGCAAGACTTATTGGTTTAGGAAAAAGCTAAAGAAATGATTTATACAGGTAATGCTATTAAAAGCTGATGAAGCTCTGAATGTTGGACTTGTAAATCATGTTTATCCTCAAGAAACATTATTAGAAGAAACAAAAATTAGCGGCTAAAATTGCTAAAAATGCTCCTTTCGCAGTTAGAGCTTCTAAAAAGCTATAAATGAAGGAATTGACACTGATATGGATAGAGCAATAATAATAGAAGAAAAAAATTATTTGGAAGTTGCTACAACAGAAGATCAAAAAGTTGGAATGAAAGCATTCTTAGAAAAAAGTTAAAAGGTGTAGAATATAAAAAAATAAGTAAAACGGAGGTCAAATTATGAAAGTAGGAATTATTGGAGCAGGAACAATGGGTGCAGGTATTGCTCAAGCATTTGCACAAACAGAAGGATTTACAGTAGCACTTTGTGATATCAATAATGAATTCATGCGCAAATGGAAAAATAAAATAGCAAAAGGTTTTGAAAAAAAGAATAGCTAAAGGTAAAATGGAACAAGCTGAAGCAGATGCTATTTTAGGAAGAATTACAACTGGTACAAAAGAAATTTGTGCAGACTGTGATTTAGTAATTGAAGCGCAATTGAAAAATATGGAAATTAAAAAAACAAACTTTTAAAAGAATTAGATGAAATTTGTAAAAGCAGATGCTATATTTTGCAACAAACACTTCTTCTCTATCAATTACAGAAATTGGAGCAGGACTAAAGAGACCTATGATAGGAATGCACTTCTTTAACCCAGCACCTGTAATGAAACTTGTAGAAATTGTGCTGGACTACATACTCCAACTGAAATAGTAGAAAAAATTAAAAAGATTTCTGAAGATATTGGAAAAGTTCCAGTACAAGTTGAAGAAGCTCCAGGATTTGTTGTAAATAGAATTTTTAGTTCCTATGATTAATGAAGCTATTGGAATATATAGCTGAAGGAGTTGCAAGTGTAGAAGGAATAGATCTTTTGCAATGAAATTAGGGGTGCAAATCACCCTATCAGGGCCTCTAGCTTTAGGAGACTTAATTGGACTAGATGTATGTCTTGCTATAATGGATGTTTTTATATCATGAAACAGGAGATAGCAAATACAGAGCTCATACTTTATTAAGAAAAATGGTTCGTGGAAAACAATTAGGACAAAAACTGGTAAAGGTTTTTATGATTACACAAAAATAATAAAAAAATATGGGGCATAAGCCCCATTTTTATTTATAGTTATTGATATTTTTAATTTCTTCATCTAGCTTTTTAAGTCAACAATATCTACTGTTTCTATATTTCCTGAATTATTTAAATTAATTTTTCGTTTCCTTTTTACTTTAGAATATCTAGAAAATAGATTTTTAGCAAATTCTATTTCTTCATCACTTAAATCAGTATTAGCAATTAAATGAGGTCCTGGAACTTCTGCACTGTGGATATAGAATTTTAGATTATTTTCTTTCCTATATTCATCAATTTTCATATTTGACTCTTTATCTCTACCAACAAATAAATATCTTCCTTTATTAAATCTAAAGAATCTAGCCTCTTTTATAAGTTTAAAAAGCCATGAATGTTCATCTTTAGAAGTCCATCATCTTCTAAAAACCTTTAATCTACTTGAATAACCAGGATCAGTTAGTAAACAACCTCCACCTGGACTAGGATATTCAACAAGTCCATATGAATTCATTAATTCCATTTGTCTATGTCTTGAACGTCCATTGATATCTAAAAGTTTTTCTCTATCAACCCAACCCATAAGCTCAGCCTTACTTGGAGGTAAAAGTTTAGCAGATAGAGGTCTTAAAACTAAGTCTTCCATACCTGATAACTTTTTTTAACTTTTTCTAAAAGCTTGTGCATTTTGTGACATAGGTCTTTGTCCTAAAACTTCTCCTGATATAACAAAGTGAGCACTATATTCTTCTAATAATTCTCCTGCTATTTTAAACATTAATGAATGGCAATCTATACAAGGATTCATATTCTTTCCTCTACCATAAACAGGATCCTCAACAACAAACATATGTCTCTTTTTAAAATCGATATATTCTAGCTTAATTCCTAATTGTTCAGCCATCTTTTCAGCTTTTTCATTTTTCCACCAAAAATGTGATACAAAAATTTAAAGCAATTACTTCAACACCTTGATCTTGTACCAGTTTTATAGCTAAAAGCACTGTCTAAACCACCTGAAAAATAAAGCTAAAGCTTTAATTTTCTCCTTCAAATCTTTCACCTTTTTCTAAATCTATTAATTTCTTTTCTCTTCTTTTCCTTCATAATAAACTTTCATATTTTCAGGAACAATAGTATATACATTTTTGCAATTTGAGCAAAAACTTGCATTTTTAATTTCCATAGCCCCTGCTAAAGAAATCCATTATTCTTTGAGCAACATTTTGGTCCAATATTTTCTAAGTTGATTGTAATCATTTTTCTTTTTCTATATAGTTTGCAATTTTTCTTACAATCTTCAAATTGTTTTGGGTCAATAAAAAAATAGTGCTGTAATCATCATATCTAAATTCATCAACAGTATCCATTTCCATTTGTTCTCTTTTTGAAAGTGTTCTCGATGTTTTCTTCTATAACTTCTTCTTCATCATATTCTTCTTCAGTGTTAATACCTACTAATTCTTTGATATCCTTTAAAAATTCCCATAATCTATTATCCTCCTTTAAATTATTTAAAAAATTTTTGTTCCAACTCTTATGTATGTACTTCCTTCTTGTAAGGCGATTTTATAATCGTTGGACATTCCCATAGACAGCTCAGTAAGATTATTATCAAAAGTATTCCTTGTTTAACTCATCTTTAATCTTTCTAAGTTCTGAAAAACCATTCTTAAAATTTTTCGTCATCTGTAAATGGAGCCATAGTCATTACTCCTATTATATTCAAATTTTTAAGATTTTTCAATTCTATTATATCATATTTTTAGTTCATCTAAGGAATAACCTTGTTTACTTTCTTCACCATAGACATTAATTTCTAATAAAACATCCATAGTTTTACCTGATTGTTCAGCCTTTTTATTAATTTCTTGAGCCAAACTTAATTTATTTACAGAGTGTATCATGACTACATCATCTATAATGTATTTTACTTTATTTTTGTAAATTTCAATAAAGTGCCACTTAATATCTGTATTCTTATTTTTAAAAATATTCTATTTTATCTTTAACAATTTGAACTTTATTTTTCTCCACAGATATTTTGTCCTGTCTTTTAAAAATTCTTCTATATCTTCAACAGTAGAATACTTAGTAACAGCAATTAATTTTACTTTTTCTGGATAAGGGAGAATATTTTTTTAATATCTTCTAAAATTTCTTCAACACTAGCTTGAATACTCATAATAAAAACCTCTTTTTGTAATATTAATCATCTATAAAATTTGCAATAAAGTCATTAAATAACATAAGTCCCTTAGAACTTAAAAATATATCCATTTTTCTTTTTACAAGATAAGCTTCTTTTTCTAAAATCTCACATTTTTCTAAATATTCTTTACTTGGAATAAGAGGATTATTTAAAAAGTCTAAATCCTACTAGATATCTATATTGTTCAATATCATCTTCCGTAAGTTCTTCTCTTTCATCAACAGGTAAAAATATTCTTATCTAGTTTATCATAATAATCCTTTAAAATGAAAGAAATTCTTATATCTTAGATTTCCTAAATAACCTGCATGACTGAAAGACCAAGCCCTAAATAGTTCTTATTTTCCCAGTATATAGAGTTATGTCTTGCTTTCAAAATCTTTTTAGAAAAAAATTTGAGATTTCATAATGTCCATATCCTTTTGATTTTTAAATAGTCAATTATATATTCATACATAGTAGCTTCTAAATCATTATCAGTTTTCTTTTTAATTTACCAGCTTTTAAATCTCTAAAGAATTTTGTTCCTTCTTCCCAAATTAAAGAATAAATAGAGATATGTTCAGGATTTAAAAGAATTAATTTTTCTAAATCGACTTTTAACATTTCTAAAGTCTGATTAGGTAAAAGAGAACATAATATCTAGACTAATATTTTTTTAAAAGCCAACTTCTCTTGCCATATTATATACTTCTATAGCTTCTTCTGAGTTATGAATTCTCCTAAAACCTTTAAATTTTTCATCATTAAAAGTTTGAATTCCTATACTTAATCTATTGATTCCTAAATTTCTATATTCTTTCAACTTATTGATATCAACAGTTTTAGGATTTACTTCAATAGTAATCTCAGTATTTTTGATCATAAGAAAATCTAGATAAAATTCTTTTTAAGCTATCTATTGGCAGGAGGGAAGGTGTCCCTCCACCAAAGTATATAGTATCCTGTTTTTCTGATAAATCATAGTCTTTGCTATAAATATCTATCTCTTTCAAAAGATAATTAACATATTTTTCAATTTGATTATCACTTCCTTTTAATGAAGTAAAGTCACAGTAGTTACATTTTCTTTCACAAAAAGGAATATGTATGTAAGTATTATAGATTTTCAGCATAATTCAAAAAATTCTTTTCTAATTTTTGCTAATTTTTTTCTTCAGCAACTTTTTATCGCTATCAACAACTGAAATATAGAATTTAATCTTAGGTTCAGTTCCAGAAGGTCTTACTGTTAAGTAAGTTTCATCTTCTAAAAACTATTTGTATAACATCAGATTTTGGTAAAATCTTCTACACCTTTTTGATAATCTCTATATTCTTTTACTTTTTATTCCTGCAATTTCAGTATGAGTTTTTCTCTCATAGACTTCATGATTTTTTTGTATTTCTTCAAGTCCATCTTTACCTTTTTAGTTATAGGAATAGTAGTTTCTAAACGCCAACCATATTTTTCATAAATTTTTATTATTTCATTGTAGATACTAGAACCATTGTTTTTTTAAAAAGTAGTAGCCATTTCTGCTATTATCATAGAAGCAACAACAGCATCTTTATCTCTAACATGGGTACCAACTAAATAACCAATCGATTCTTCAAAAACCAAATAAGAAAGTTCCATCTAAATCTTTATTTTCAAATTGTCTAATTTTTTCACCAATATATTTGAAACCTGTAAGAACTCTTAATGCTTTTTACCATTCTTTTTAACAATAGTATCAAAAAGTGGAGTTGATACAACTGTTGTTATCATAGTTCCATTTGCTGGAATATCTTTTTATGATTTAAAAATATATTCAGCAAAACAAGATACCTATTTGGTTTCCATTAGGGAAGAACCATTTTCCATTATTATCAAGAACAGCAAGTCCTACTCTGTCTCCATCTGGGTCATTAGCTATACAGATTTCAGCTCCAACCTTATCTGCAAGCTCTGTACTTAGTTTAAATACACTTGTATCTTCAGGGTTAGCATAGTCACAAGTAGGGAAGTTTCCATCTGGTTGTTCTTGTTCCTTCACAGGATATACACTTGTATAACCCATTTCTTTTTTAAGATTCTTTCTACAGGTCTTGTCTGCAACCCCATGTAGAGGTGAATAAACAATTTTAATTTTATCCTTATTTTCTACATTAGGATTGATAGCATTTTTCTTAACTTCTTCTATAAATCTATCATCTAATTTTTTTACCAACATAAACAAGTAAGCCTTTTTCTATAGCTTCCTTTTTCATCCATTAATTTAACACCATTAAAAAATATCTACTGCTTCAACAGCACTTACAATAGCTGTTGCTTGAGGGTCAACTATTTGTGCTCCATCTTCCCAATAAACTTTTATATCCATTATATTCTTTTTGGATTGTGAGAAGCTGTAATCATGACACCTGCTTGAGCTTTTAATTCTCTTACTGCAAAAGAAAGTTCTGGAGTTGATCTTATTCCTTCAAATAAATAAACTTTTTATTCCATTACCTGCTAAAGTCATTGCAGTATTGATAGCATTTTTCAACTGAATCTAATCTTGAATCATAGGCAATAGCAACTCCTTTTTGTTTTCCAGTTTCTCCAGTTGCTTCTATAATATAGTTTGCTAAACCTTGAGTTGCTTTTTCTTATATTATATTTATTCATTCTATTTTTACCTATACCTCTTATACCTCTCATACCTGCTGTTCCAAAAGCTTAGATTAGTATAAAAATCTATTTTCAATTTCTTTTTCATCATTAGCAATGCTTCTTAATTCTTCTTTTTCATTTTCAGATAGCATAGTAGAATCTAACCATTTTCTATATTCATCTAGGTACATAGTATCATCTCCATTTCTATTTTTATTCTTAAAATATTCCAGTAATTACTTTTTACTAATTCATCTTCTAATACAGGCATAGCATTTTTCAAATTTTTAAGTTTACTTTATTAGCAGTACTTAAGACTCTTGTTGAATACTTTTCAATATTAGAAGTTTCAGAAGAAGTAGAAGTTCTTGTTCCTGAAATTCCTTGGCTTACTGAATTCACAGTTGTTACTTGCACATTTTTTCCAATTTTTTCACTGACTAAAACATCAGTTATCATAGCATAGACAACATCTTTTACAAAAGGCAGACGATATCCTTGCAAGAGTAGCTGAAGCCATACCTAAAACCTACAATATTAGCTCTATCTTCTGGAGATTGAGTAGCTAAAATACTTCCAATTCCAGCTGCCATAAATACCTCAGAAAATCCTGAACCATTAGCATCGTTTAGATTTGATTTTTCTACATTTAAAATATTAACTTGTAAAGAGTACTTCGCTTCAGATGGCTCTTTTTACTATTTTTATAACCTTTAGTTTTTAAAGCATTTATCACTTTTGACTCAATATCTAAATCTTTATCAGATGTATTTGAAATTTTTTTACAAATATTGTCTTCTGATCTGTATCAACAGGTTCTAACCAGATTGTATTTGACATCTTAGTCTGTACTTCAAGATTTCTTTTAGAAATTATAGTGTGTATAGTGGAAGAAAGCACAATTGTTAATATTATTGTTAAAATAAATAGAGTCTTTAAAAATTTTTCATTCCATTACCTCACTTGTATAATTTTGTTTTTTTAGAATATTCCTGAAATAACTTTTCCTAATTCATCTTCTAATATAGGAATAGCACTATCAAAGTTTAAGTTTACTTGGTTTGCTGTACTTAAAAACTTTTTGTAGAATATTTTTCCATATTAGATGAAGAGCTAGTACTAGAAGTCATAGTCCCTGAATTTCCTTGTTTAACAGCGTTTTCTTGTAGAACTTTTGTACATTTTTCCTGTTTTTCAGAAATTAAAAATATCAGTTACCATTGCATAAGCTGTATCACTAACTAAAGCATCTGCTATTGTACCTATTGCGACTCCAGCAAGTCCCCAACCAAGTGCAGTATAAGCTCCACCTGAACGTTGAGCACCTAAAACTCCTCCAATTCCAGCACCTAAAACAGCATCAGAGAAACCATTCTCATTATTTAGATTAACTTTATCTACTTTTAAAAATATTAGCTTGTAACCAGTATTTTGCTTCAGCAGGATCGTTAACTATTCTATAACCTTTTGCTGATAGAACATTTATTATTTTTGTTCAATATTTAAATTCTTTCCACTTGTATTTGAAACTTTTACAAAATACAGTTTTTTTGGTTTGCAAATGCAGGCTCTAACCAAATTGTGTCTGACATCTTAGTCTGTACATCTAAATTTCTTTTAGAAATTATAGTATGCATAGTAGAGCAAGATACCATTGTTAATAGTAGTCCTAAAAAAATATTATGCTTTTTCCAAAAATTTTTTTCATTATCTTACCTCACTTATATTTAATTTAAATCACTATATTTTATCATAATTTTTAATGAATGTGAACTTATCTGAGCTTATTTTTCTTTTTGCTGTCATCTCTTCCACTTCAAGACAATAAACAAGAGTTCTAGGTATTGCAGAGAGGATTAAAATATGCCTCTTTATCTTTATGATATTGAGCCATTAACTTTTTTTAAAGCTTCCATTTTTCCTCTTCAGATAATATTCTTATTTTACCTCTACCTATAACACTTTCATAAGCCATAGTACAATATCCTCTATCTTCATAATATTGAAGCTCATGATTACAATCCATTTCAAAAAGTTGCTTTCATTTCTCTTTTCATTATTTCAACTTTTGTTCCTTCTAAGGCACTATGGAAATAGATAATAACTTTTTCTTCATCAGCATCTAAACCAAAAATTTAAAAGGAACAATGTAAGGATAGTCTCCATTGTTAAAAACTAATCTACACACATCACATCTTTTCATGATTTCTATAATTTCATTTCTATCTTTGACTTCTCTATTTGCCTTTCTCATAATTTCCTCCTAAAAATAGTATTTGTTATTTATTTTTATCATAGTTTTTTTAATATTAATTACACTTTTCAAATAATTTTTATGTTATAATTAATCATAGGAATTTTTTTATAAAAAAAGGAGTTGGTGTCAATGAAATTTTTTTAATGGCATTGTTAGTTACAGTTTTTGCTTTTTAGTTTTTTTCAGTAGAAGTTCAAGCTAAATCTGTAAGTAAAAATAAAGAAGTAGTGGACGTAATATTTATTTTTAGATAGAAGTGGTTCTATGGGTGGATTGGAATCAGATACTATTGGTGGATTTAATTCTGTTTTAGAAAAAAACAAAAGAAAAGTGGAAGGTAAAAGCATATATTACAACAGTTTTGTTTTGATTAAAAAAATATGGTCGCACACTTGTGACTCTAGCACTCGTAGGGTGTCAGTCATGAGTTAGACCATTAAGTATAGTCAGCATGTATAGAAATATGTATGTAGAGGTAGCAACTTTAAAAAGCTATCCAATACTACTCGAATTGCTGGAAACCCCTAAAACTAGTATAACTACAACATAGTACCTAAATAAAAAAATATGGTACAAGTGTGAAAGTGGCGAAAAGCAGAAAAAAATATACTAGATGACATAAGGTTAAATCCTAAGTGTTAAGATAATGGGCAATCAGCGACCAAGACCGAAAGGTAAGGTTCAACGACTATTCCTCCTGAGGGAAGTACACTAAAGCTAGTGGAAGTGGGTAGACCCAAACAGATAAAGCTGTGGGATAAGATATAGTCTGTGCTTAATAGAAATATTAAGAAGTTCATAAGAGAACTGCATAAGTGGTAGCGTACTTATGTGAACGACAACCTCTAAAACGACTGAGTCAGTTTTTTTAGGGTTCATATATTTAGAAAAATTTTTACTTTTTCATTTACTTATAGTATAAAAAGTAGTATACTATATATAAGTAAATGGAGGTGAAATCGCATGGAAAAAAGCATATAAGTTTAGATTTTATCCAACTAAAAACTCAAATAACAAAAATTAAATTGTACTTTTGGTTGTGTAAGATATGTCTATAATCATTTTTAGGGTTTAAAAACAAGAACTATATAACAAAGAGAAAAAAATCTATGTCATATAGTGAGTGTAGTAAAAGAATTAACAGTTTTAAAAACAAGAGAAAGAATGGTTAAAAGATGTAGATAAATTTTTCTTTACAAAATTCTTTAAAAGATTTAGATAAAGCCTATAAGAACTTCTTTAGTGGAAGAGGCTATCCAAAAATTTAAATCCAAGAAAGATAATAGAAAATCATACAGAACCAATTATACAAATAATAATATAGAGTTTTTAGATAAATGGATAAAAAGTACCTAAATTAGGAAGACTAAAAAAATAAGAGATAAAAATGAAACCACAAGGAAGAATAATAAGTGCAACAATAACCTCAAGCGCCTAGTGGAAAATATTATATATCTCTGTGTTGTACAGATGTAGAAGTAGAAAAATTAGAAAGTACAAATAAGAATGTTGGAATAGATTTAGGTATAAAAAAACTTTGCGCTTACCAGTGATGAAATCTCAATAGAAAATCCAAAAATATTTACAAAAAAATCTTTGAATAAACTAGCTATATTACAAAGAAGACTATCACGAAAAACCAAAGGGTAGTTCAAATAGAAATAAAGCTAGAATAAAAGTAGCAAGATTATTTGAAAAAAATATCAAATCAAAGAGAAGATTTTTTTGCAAAAATTATCAACAATGCTAATAAGAAAATATGATATTATCTGTATTGAAGACTTACAAGTAAAAAAATATGGTAAAAAAATCATAAATTAGCAAGAAATATTGTAGATGTATCATGGAGTGAATTTAATAGAATACTAAGTTATAAAAGCGAAATGGTATGAAAGAACAATAGTAAGAGTAGATAAATTTTTTTGCAAGTAGCCAAATATGTAATTGTTGTGGATATAGAAATGAAGAAGTAAAAGATTTAAGTGTGAGAGAATGGACTTGTCCAGTATGTGGAGCTGTACATAATAGAGATATAAATGCGACCAAAAACATATTAAAAAGAAGGACTAAGGATATTAGGTATAGGTGCTTAAATATATAAATATATGAACCGTAGGAACTATGGGGATAGCTTGGTAAATTTAGTTGGCTAACAGAAGCAACTACTACCCAAGAACCCCATGACTCTAGCACTTGTAGGGTGTCAGTCGTGGGAGGTTCAGGATCAATATGAATTGTTACACGATAGAGTGGATATCACTAAAGTAAAAAAATATAACTGAAAAAAAGAATATTATGTTAGAGGAAGTACAGCACTTTTTAGATGCTATTGGTAAAACTATAGCTAAAGAAAAAAAGCTATACAAAGACACATTATCGAAAGGTGAAAAAAAGCAACTAAAAGTTTTATTCATTATAATAACAGATGGTTTTAGAAAAATGCTAGTAAGGAATATAACTCTGCTACTGTTAAAGAGATTGATAGAAACTCAAAAAAAGAAAAAAATATGGTTGGGAATTTCTATTCCTAGGTGCTAATATAGATGCAATAGAAACTGCAAGTGCAATAGGTATTAGTGCTGAAAGAGCAGTGAACTATAATTCTGATAGTGTTGGAACTCAATTAAATTATAAGAGCTTAAATAATGCAGTTTCAGAAGTTCGTTCAGGAAAAGAATTGAAAAAAAGAATGGAAAGCTGATATTGAAGCTGATTATCAACAAAGAAATAAAAAAATAAAAAACAAATAAGGGGTTGTTGCAAATTAACAAAAAAAGTAAAAAAATAGTTCGTTACTGAGTAAATTTCTTAACGATAAAAAATCAAGAATTCGCTGTAATTTCAGCCAACTCGCTATGCTCAAACATGCTGAGAATTACTCGGCTCATTCTATTTGATTTTTATCTAAAAATTTCCATTCGTAACTCACTTATTTTTTTACTTTAAGATTGAAATTTTAAATTTGCAACAACCCCCTTTTTATTTGAAAAAAATATTGGTTTTTCTATTAGATATGATAAAAATTTGAAAAAAATTTAGTACATCTAGATGAGACTGAAAAATAAGAAAAAGGTGATAAGATGGAATACAGATATAAAAGAAATTTATTTAGAAGAAACTATAGAAGAAATTTTCCCTGAAATTAAATAATAGTAATACAGAATATGAGCGTTTCAACTTTTTCATTAGTCATATAGACCTTATGAGATACGTAGAAGTAACTATTTATTTAATATTTGGAGAAGTTTCTATTAATAAAAAAATATTTGATGAAAAATTTTCAAATAGATAATACTTTAAAAAGTAGGAATAGCACTAACTGATGAAATAATAAATAGATATGATTTATATTATGATGATTTTTGAAGAAAGTTTATTTATCAAAAAAATATAAGGAATTAGTTGTTATAGTAGATTTAGCAGATAATATAATAGGTTTTTTTCGTTTTTGTAAAAGGACAGAAGGAAGAGATTGGGAGTTCTCAAAAGGATAAAAATTAAAAATTATTTAGAATGTAAAAATTTACTAGGATATCTATGGTTCTTTATATAATAATGATACATTGGATGCTGATATAGAAAAAAAGAGAAATTTATGGGCGACTAGATAACTATAAATTTACTTTTGATATGATAACAAGAGATATAAAAAAAGTATTCAAAACTTTAGAAACAGGAGAATTTATAAAAACTTCTCTTGAATAGATAGAAATAAAAAAATTAGTTTAAAAATTTTTTTAATGATAAGGGGCTGTTGCAAATTCACAAAAAAAGTAAAAAAATAATTCGTAACTCATTTATTTTTTTACTTTGGATTGAAATTTTAATTTTGCAACAGCTCCTTTCTAAAAATGAAGTACAAGTTAATAATTCTAGAAAAATATTAAAAAAATTAGGAAGGATATAATATGAAAGTATATAAATTTTATTGGAATTTTTGATGATGAAATACCAAGTTTTGAATTTAAAATTACAAAAGATGTAAATTATTTTTGATAAAAAGAAATAGAGTTTAATAAAAAGATAAACGTAGATGAAGAAATAGCAAATAGATATTTAACAGGAAAAATTAGAAATATCAAGATTTGAAATTTTAAAAATGTATAGGTTTAAAAATATGGAACATATGAAGGATTAGAAAAAAATATTAAACTAAAAAAATAGATGGTAAAAAAACTTAAAAATATCAGATATTATGAAAGTTTGGAGTATAGGGACAGGATTTATATTATCTAAAAAAAGCAAAAAGATTATATTGAAAAAAATATTCTGATTATTTTAAATATATAGAGGTTTTCTACAAGATATTCCTCTATATATAGTAACTGAATTAACAAAAATTTGAACTTTCTTCTGTTGAAGATACTTATAAAAAGTAAAATTTTAGATTTTTAAAAAAATAAGTGGAAAATAATCCAATTTTTTTGCTACAGATTATTGAGTACATAACTAAAAGAATCTTCTGGAAGTTTCTATTGCTTTAGAAGAATTTAAAGATTATATAGAAGCAAGTGATTTAAAAGGATATTTTTTTGAAGAAGTACAAGATAGTAATACCTTTATTCCAGAACCAGAACCTGAAAATAGAAGAAATAGAAGCAAAAAGAATATTATGAAAATGGAAACTTAAAGTATGAAGGACTAACTAGATTAGGTCTTAGAGTAAAAAGAATGGAAATTTTATTATGAGAATGGAAAAACTTCAATTTATTAAATAGTGCAAGAACACTCGTGACTCTAGCACTCGTAAGGTATTAGTCATGAGACATGTACTCGTAGGGTATGAATTGCACGAAAATTTTAGTAAGCATATAGGGAAACTTGTATGTAGACACAGAGCAAAAACCGTGCAACAAAGAAACTGAATTGCTGGGGAACTCTTAAAGTTAGTATAACCACAACATAATACCTAAGTGAGAATACGGTATAAGTGTGATGGTGGCGAAAGCAGAAAAAAATATACTAGATGGTGCAAGGTTAAATCCTAAAACATTATGATAATAGACAATCAGCGACTAAGCCTGAAAAGGAAAGTTCAACGACTATCCCTCGTGAGGGGAGTACAATACAAGCGATTGGTATTGGAAGTGGTTTTGCCTAAGGTGTTGAGATACACTATGGATAAGATATAGTCTGTGCTTGTTAGAGATAACAAGAAGTTCATAAGATATAAAGTCTTTGAGAACTGCATAAGTAGTAGCGCACTTATGTGAACAACGCTTCCCACTGTTGTGGGGTTTTTAAAAACTTTAAAAAATATTTAAAAAATAAATAAAAACATTACTTTTTAATGGATAAAATGTAGAATATATGGTATAATATCTCTGATGAAAAGGAGGTGATTATATATGTATTTAACATTAAAACAACAAGTAAAAACATCTTAGTAAAGAAGAATTTAAAAATTTAAAAATATTTGTGCCATATAGCTAAGAATTTAAAAAAATCAAGCTATATATAATATTAGACAACACTATTTTAAAAATAAAAAGTATTTAAGCTATAATGAAAAACTATAAAAATGCTTAAAAAAATAGTGAGAACTATAAGAAGTTAAATTCTAATATGGCTCAACAAATTTTGAAAGAAGTAGATGAAAGTTTTAAATCATTCTTTGCACTTTTTAAAACTTGCTAAGAATGGTCAATATAATGGTAAAAATAAAATTACCTAATTATCTTGCTAAAGATGGTTTTACAACTCTTATTATAGGTTTTGTTAGATTAAAAAGATGATATGCTGATAGTTCCTTATTCAAATTCATTTAGAAAGGCACATGAGGAAATCACAATAAAACTGCCATCAGTATTAAAAAGACAAGAAGATAAAAGAGATTAGAATAATACCAAAAACAACATTCTAGGTACTTTGAAATTCAATATACTTATGAGATAGAAGAAATTCAAAGGGAATTAAATAAAGAAAATGTACTAGGAATTGATTTAGGTATAGATAATCTTTGTACTTGTGTTACAAATACTGGAGCTTCATTCATAATAGATGGTAGAAAATTAAAAATCAATTAATCAATACTATAATAAGATAAATGCAAAGTTACAAAGTATAAAAAGATAAGAAAAAAAGATTGAGCGCACAACATTAAGGCAAAAGAGAATAACTAGAAAGAGAAATAATCGTATAAATGATTATCTTTCAAAAGCGAGCAAGAACAATTGTAAAGTTATTGTCTTAATAATGATATAGGAAAAACTAGTTCTAGGATATAATGAAGATTTTCAAAGAAATTCAAATATAGGAAGTATGAATAATCAAAATTTTGTAAATATACCATATGGAAAAATTAAGAGATAAATTAATATATCTATGTAAACTATATGGAGTAGAATTTAAACTACAAGAAGAGAGTTATACATCAAAAAGCAAGTTTCTTTGATGGAGATGAAATTCCAATATATGATAAAGAAAAATCTACAAGAATATGTATTCAGTGGAAAAAAAGAATAAAAAGAGGACTATATCAAACAAGCGCAGGTAAACTTATAAATGCAGATTGTAATGGAGCATTAAATATTCTAAGAAAAAAAGTAAAGTTGTGGACTTAAGTGTCCTATACAATAGAGGTGAGCTGAACACACCTAAAAAGAATAAGGGTAGTGTAAAGCTATCAAACTCTTAGAAAAATTTTTAAAGATTTTTTTAAAAGATTTTAGAACCCGCAACTCTAGCACTCGTAGGGGTGTCAGTCGTGGGAGGTTCAGAGGAGATTATAAATATGGAGAACAAAATGGACTTTTGGAAAAATTTATTATGAGAATGGAAATATAAAAGAATATAGCTAATTATGATTATGGAAAATTAGTAGGGCTTGTAAGAAACTATGAAGAAGATGGGAAATTTTCATCAACTACTTATTATGAAGAAGGGTCTAATTTAACAAAATGGCAATTTTTTTATAAAGATGGTAAAAAGTATAAAAAAAGAAGGAATGGCTTATGATATGGGAGAAGAGGCTAAAAAAAGATGGATAGCAACAGGTGAATGGAAATATTATAGTAAAAGCAGGTAAACTTCAAAAAAATAGAGACTTATGAAAATGGAGAAATAATAAGAGTAGAGAAATTTAAATAAGAGAAACTCATTACATATAAAGGTAATCTAAATTTTTTTCTTACTAAAAATAATATATAAATAAGATGAAAATACTTTAAGAACAAGAGTAGTTGCAGTGAATAGAGAAAAGTAAAAAAATAATGTTTATTGAAGTAAAGGTAGCAAAATAAATAATAATAAAAAAAGAGGTGGATATTTATGTTAGTAAGCATTTAATGAGAAATTGGAGCATTTAATAAAAAGAGTAGATCTTTATAAAGAGGTTGAAAATGATTATCTAAAAAAGGATAGAAGATGGAGACTGTCAATATTGTATGAGGTCATTAGGGAAGAATTTATATAACTGTAGCTTCTAAAAAAATTAGTAGTAGATAAAGATATAGAGAGCTTTTAGAAAGAATATATATGTATATTCAAAATTAAATCTTATAGGAACTGATACTAGAGCTTATCTTGCTTGGAAGAAAAATGAATCTTTTTGTATTCTGATGTCAAATAATAAAAGATTTTTTTTAGATTTTATATTAAGAAATTTTGATATAATAGGACACGAAAAAGAAAAAAATATAAGAAATCTGAAGATGATTTTTATTTAATGAGAACAATATTACTTGCTATAAAAGGAAATTGGGAAGAGGTAATAGCTAGAGCAGATTTTTATTCAGCTAATCCTTCAAAAGAGATAGATTTTTAAATATTTTCCTCTTGAATTTGGATTTTTTTAAAAAGCATTAGCAGAAAAGAATATTGAAAAGATGAAAGAAAATATAAATGCAATGTTAGAACCAAAAAGTAGCAAGGCAAATGATGTATGATGAGAGTATATTTTTTTATCTTCATGTTTATGTATTATTATATTTAAAAAATAGCTTCATATTATGGATTTGATTTAGAAATAGAAAGTGATATAGTTCCAAAAAGAATTAATTGACAATACCCCAGCTAAAGAGTATCCAGAGCCTTATGAATTTATGAAAAAAATTTGATTTGAACACTATTACACCAGAAGAATGGAAAGCTTGGATATATGAATATTATCCAGAGCCTAAAGAATTAAAAAGAATTTGAAGAAAAAGGAAGGTTTATATAAGGAGGGAGAAATATGGCAGATATAACAGATGTATATGTAAGAATAAAAATATAAGAAAAAAATGGAAAAAAATATGAAGATGATTTACTAGAAGATATTGATATGTATGATGCTTTATCTGATATGGAATATAATGGAATATATTATGAAATAGATGATAAAGCTTATTATGAGAGCTTATGGTAGAAATTACTATGCTTTTATGTTTTGAAAATGAGAGTGAATTAAAAGGACTATTTGTTTGAAATTTCAAAGGAAAAAGAGAATAGAAAAATATTTATTATATATATTGTGAATATTCATATATAATGGAAGTAATTAGATATGGAATAATAAATATAGATATAGTAAATAAAAAAAGTAACTGTCGATATAGAAAAAGAAGAAAAAAATATAGAAATATTTGAAAAAAATTGCTAAAAAAATCATATCCTAAATTACTAGAAAATTATGAAAAATATATAGATGATGAGTTAGAAGATGAAGAAGTAGAAGAGTATGAAGATAAGATGGATGAAATTATGGGAGAATATTCATTGAAAGAATTTGAAAAGTTTTTTTAGATAAGGTAAAAATTAAAATAATAATTAGAAAAAAAGCTGAATAGAAATTTATCTCATAGTAAAGAATTATAAAAGCCATAGGATTAAAAGAGTGATGGAAAAAGATTATTCTAATGCTGATTTTGGTGAAAATATTGGAGATAAAACTAAATGAAGGATATAGTTAGCACAAAAGAGATTTAAGGGTTAATATACCAGGAAAAAAATAATTGGAGATATGTATAGGACATCAGGTAAAGAAGTCTCTAAAAACTTATACAGAAAAAGAAATACAGGAAACTATTGATAAAATAGACGAAAAATCTTACAAGATTGATTGGAATAAATATTCAAAAAAATGATGAATATAGGGAACAAACAAATTATTATTTTTATCAAGCTAAATACTTTGTAAAAGCAAAGACTATTGATAAAATTGGAGATGACTATATTGAAATTACAAGAGATAATGGAGAAAAATTAAAGTTGAATAAAAATAGAAGCTAATGAAGCAATATACCATAATATTGAAAGAAAAGATGGAACAATATATTTTAATTTTAGTAAAGAAACTCGTTATAAAAAAATATGTAAGCGAAGATGGATATGAACTAATATTAGATCAAAATAATAAACCAGTATATGATCCAGTAGTTGTAGGAACTTATAATTTTTCATACCTATGATGGAGTTAAGAATCCTATAGATTTAGTAAGTCATACAAAAAGACATGGAACTATGGGAAAAAATATGGAACAGGACCAAATGATCCAACAACAAGGGAAGAAAGAGAACAAATAGGAGGAGCAATGCTTGGAATTAGTATTAATTTTTATTATAATGAAATAAAAGATGAACTAAAAAGTAAGAAATAAAAAAATAAAAGTTTCATTTAATGAGTTACAAGAAATTATTAATAATATCAATGAAAAAAATTAAGGAAGATAATAAACATAATAAAAAAATAACTTAATTTTTGATATGATAGAAAGGAGAATAATGAAAAAAATTTTTAATAATCATATTATTTTTATTACTTGGACTTTTTTTGGTTAAAAAAATTTTTGTATATAGTACCTTATAGTAACTATACTATTACAGATCAAACAGGTAAAGTAAAAATTAAAAAGATTACTCTGAATTAAAAAGAAATTAGTTTTATGTATAGTACAGATTTGTATATAGAATATACAGAACCAATAAATTTAGAATTAGAAAAAATTAATTTTCGTTTTAATGATGAAGTAATAGGAACAGCAGAAATAAATAAAAAATTTAAAATGAGTTAGAAGATTTTTGCAAAAACCCTATATTGATGAAAAAAACACAAGAAAAAAATCTATAAGAAAAAATGTGTGTTACAAAAAGAATTTTTTTAAGAATTTTTAGGAAGAAATGCTAAAGTTTATGATTCATTAGAAGATGGAAGATTTTATATGAGATATCTATGTAAAAAGATTTAAAAAACAAATAAAACCTTTATAATAAAGAGAGATAATATATCTATTTATTATGAAAGTGCTGGATTAAAAATTATTTTTACCAAGTGTTTAAATTTATATTAAAAAAATAATGATTATTTGTCAAATAGTGTTGATAAAAAAAGTTTTAGATTATGACCCAATGGAATTAAGAGAATTTTTGAGAATAAAAACTTAAAAAAATTCTCTTTTTCTTTCTTGACAGTAATATGTATAAATAATATAATTTATTTTTAATGAAAAATATATTGACTTTAGAAAGGGGAATTTATGTTATTTTTATGAAGATTTAGTCAAAAAAATTGAAACGGGGAAGATAGAAGATATTAAAAAAATTGAAAAAAATTTGGATTGAATAAGGCTAAAAAAATATCTGGTTATGGTATAGCTATTCCACTTATACTTATTGGATTATTTGAAGTATACTCATATACTATTTATCACAAATGGTATCTTTTTACTTATAGGAGCACTTTTTCTTTGCTCTAGGTTTAAAAACAAGCAAAGACAGTTTTTCACTTATTCTATTAAAGTGGATACAGAAGCTAAGAATATAAAAATTTAAAAAAATTTAAACTTAAATTTTGATGACGTAGAAAGTGGAACTTTAAAAAAGAAATGAAACTAGGAAAAAAAGTTCTTCCTGTTATAGATATGATAACAAAAGATAGAAAGCAAGTTATAATCCCATTGTATATGAATAAACAAGAAAGATTTATTCTTTTAGTTAAAGAAACTTTTTAATTGGAAGATTTTTCAATAGAGAAGTAAGTGAGATAAGTATGAAAATAATAAAGGCTGATAAATTAGTTGGAGAACTTAGCCCTCCTCCATCAAAAAAAGTATTTTTACATAGATATATTATCGCTAGTTCTTTAGCAAAGGGTATATCTAAAGATAGAAAATATTTCTTTTTCTGAAGATATTATCGCAACTATTGAAGCTATGAAAAAAATTAGGTGCAAAGATAGAACAAAAAGATAATTATCTTTTTGATAGATGGAAGTGACACATTTAAAAAAATTTGAATGAAAATATCGAAATTGATTGCAATGAATCAGGTTCAACTTTAAGATTTCTATTTCCACTATCTATAGTTGAAGAAAATAAAGTTCTATTTAAGGGAAGAGGTAAATTATTTAAAAAGACCTATGACTCCTTACTTTGAAAAATTTTTGAAAAAAATACAAAAATAAAAACATTCTTATATAGATGAAAATGAAAATACTTTCTAGAAGGAAAATTAAAAGGCAGGAATTTATGAAATTGATGGGAATATTAGCTCACAATTTATAACAGGACTTTTTATTTTCATTGCCTTTATTAGATAGAGAATCTAAAATTATAATAAATGGTAAATTAGAATCTTCAAATTATATAGATATAAGTTTAGATTGTTTAAGCAAGTTTGGTATAAAAAAATTATAAATAATTCATATCAAGAATTTATAATAGAGGGAAATCAAAGTTATAGGGCAGGAAATTATCGTACTGAGGCAGATTATTCTCAAGCAGCCTTTCTTTTTTTAGTAGCTAATGCTATAGGCTCAAAGATAAAAGATAAATGATTTAAGTGAGGACTCATTGCAAGGCGATAAAAAGATAATAGACTATATTTCTGAAATAGATAATTGGAATTCTAAAGATACTTTAGTATTAGATGGATCAGAAACACCTGATATTATACCTATCTTATCTTTAAAAAGTAGCAGTTTCAGGAAAAAAAGATTGAAATAGTCAATATTGAAAGATTAAGAATAAAAAGAAAGCGACAGATTAAAAAGCAACTGTTGAGGAATTATCAAAAACTTAATTTTTGATTTAATTGAAAAAAAGATAGTATTTTAATTAATTCAAGAGAGAATTTTTAAAGTTAATAAAAAAATGAAAAAGATTGTATCTCTGTCAGCACATTCAGACCATAGAATTGCAATGATGATAGCTATAGCAACAACTTGCTATGATGGAGAAATACTTTTAGATAATTTAGACTGTATAAAAAAATCATATCCTAACTTTTTGGGAAAGTTTTTCTTATCTCTAGGAGGAAAAAAATCTATGAATACTTGGGGAACTAAAAATAAGGCTATCTATTTTTTTGGTGAATCTCATGGAGAAGCATTGGGAATAGTTATAGATGGTTTAGAAGCAGGTACAAAAATTAAATTTAGAGAATATAAATAAATTTATAGATAGAAGACGAGCAGGAAAAATCATCTTTTTACAACTTCGAGAAAAAGAAAAAAAGATGAATATAGAATTTTAAGTGGCTATAAAGATGGACATACAACAGGTGCTCCTCTTTGTGTTATATTTGAAAATACTAATACTCAATCTAAAGACTATGAAAAATTTAAAAGGTCTTATTAAGACCTAATCATGCTGATTATCCAGCAGCTATTAAGTTTAAAAGGCTTTTAATGATATCAGAGGAGGAGGACATTTTTCTGGTAGAATAACACTAGCTTTGACTTTTTGCAGGGTGCTGTTGCAATGGATATTTTAGAAGAAAAAAAGGAATTAAAAATTTTCTCTCATATAAAAAAAGGTTTTTAGATATAAAAGGATAAAAAGTTTTTTTAGAATTTAAAGAAGTGGATATTGATAAATTTAAAAAAATTTAAAAAGAAAGTTCTTTTGGCATTTTATAGAAGATGACTTAGAAATTAAAAGCAAAAGAGTTGTTAGAAAAAAATCAAATTATCAGGGAAATTCAGTTGGTGGAGAAATAGAGTGTGCTTGTTATAATCTACCAGTTGGCTTGGGTAGTCCATTTTTTTGATAGCTTGGAAAGTAAAATATCTCATTTAGCCTTTTTCTGTTCCAGCAGTAAAAAGGAATACAGTTTGGTATAGGTTTTGATTTTTTTCTAACATTTTTAGGTTCAGAAGCCAATGATTTATATTATTTAGATAATAATCAAATTAAGACTAGAACTAATAATAATGGAGGAATTTTTAGGTGGACTTTCTACAGGAATGCCTCTTGTCTTTTTCTGTTGTTATTAAAAGCCAACTCCATCTATTAGTATAGAACAAGAAACAGTTAATATTAAAGAGATGAAGAATGATATTTTTAAAAAAATAAGTGGCAGACATGATGCCTGCATAGTTCCAAGAGTAATGCCAGTGATTGAAGCAATTACAGCATTAACAATACTTGATGAGATATTATAAAAAAATAAAAAGTAAAAAAATAGTTCGTTACTGAGTAAATTTCTTAACGATAAAAAAATCAAGAATTCAGCTGCAAATCAGGAAACTCACTTCGTTCAGACACTCCTGCATTTGCTCGGCTCATTCTATTTGATTTTTTTATCTAAAAATTCCATTCGTAACTACTTATTTTTTTTACTTTAGATTAATTTTATTCACAACAGCTCTTTTTTTACTCTTTAGGGCATATGTTTAAATTCATGTATTAAGAAAAATAATTGCAACACAAAAATGCAAGTAAATCTGTAACAGGAGTTGCATATATTACTCCTTCTAGTCCAAAAAAATCTTGGTAAAATAAGTAATAAAGGGAATAAAAATAATATTTGTTTTTGCTAAAGACACTATTGCTCCCTTTATAGCTTTTTCCTATTGATGGGAAGAAAGTAGCAATAGAAACTTGTATAGAGTTTAGAGATATAAATAATAAAAAAATATTCTCATATATCTTGTAGCAAAAGAGAAATATAGTTCATCTCCTTCACCAAATAAAGAAATAATCTGTTTTGGAAAAAAACTTGGAAGATTACAAATAAAAATACTTGCTATGCAAAAAGTAACTTTTTAAAAAGTAATCTCATAGTTTCTCTAACTCTATGATAATTTTTTTAGCACCATAGTTAAATCCAAATATAGGTTGTGCACCTTGAACAAGTCCTAAAACTATGGCAATAAAAAAATAACATTTAATCTTCATAACAATTCCAAATACTGCTATTGGAATATCACTTCCATAGATTGATTTAGCCCCATAAAATTTCAATAAATTATTAGTTGTAATCAATACTATCATATTAGAAAAATTGATAGATAAAAAGAGGCAAAACCTAAAGAAATAATTCTTTTTCAGATAGTGGACTTGTGGTATAAAAATCATTTTAAAGAAAATTTCACTGATTTAAATCTTGGAAAAATAGATTAGTAACAAACTTGCAGAAACAACTTGACTTATAACAGTAGCCCAAAGCAGCACCTGCTATACCCCAATGAAACACAAACATAAACAATGGATCTAAAATTGTATTTAATACTGCACCTACAATTATTGCCATCATAGAATATCTAGCATTTCCATCAGCTCTCACCAAAGGATTAACTCCCAATTGAAAAAAAGTAAAAAAATGGTATTCCATAAGAAGTTATACCTGTATATTCCATAGCATATTGTAAAAATTTTATCTGTAGCTCCAAAAAGAAATCATTAAAGGCTCTAAAAAAATTCTGATACTTATACAAAGTATAATACCAATTATTATAAGAGTACTTGCTGCAGTACCAGCAGTGTGTTTTTGATTTCTCAGGATTTCCTTTTCCTAGCTCTAAATTAAAAATTTGAAGCTCCTCCAATTCCAAGAGTAAGACCTATGGCTAAACAAATAGTTGTAATAGGAAAAAGCTATATTTGTGGCAGCATTTCCTAAATATCCCGATTCCTTGTCCAATAAATATCTGATCGACAACATTGTAAAGTGCATTCACTAAGGTTGGCAATTATTGCTGGAATAGCTAAAGATCTTAATAATTTAGATATCTTTTTGATATCCAAGCGGATTAGCTGTTTTTAATTTCTTCGTCCATTTAGACCTCCTTTTTTTAAAAAATGATTTACATTTTATCAGTAAATTTATGATTTTGTCAATTGACAAGTTTTGTAAAAAGGACTATTCTATAGTTAAAATAGAATTTAAAATTTAATGTCAGAAGGGGATATTATGAAAGCTAAAAAAATAGTGATATAGAAAAAAATAGAAGTTTTTTTAGTGGAATATCAAAAAAATTCAATTGTTGAAATTAAAAAAACAGTGCAGATGTAATAGAGTTAAAAAAAGAATAAGGCTCTTTACTCTGACAGACAGCAACTTGACTATGTGTATTTTTTTAATCTCAGGAAATGTAAGTCTTATAAAAATCAAGTGAAAGTGGTGAGAATAGAGTTGTCTTTTTTTATTAAATGACGGATCTATGATAAATGAACCTCTTATGAGAAAAAAATACTTCTGGAATTGAATGTTGGGGCTTTGAAGATTCTAAAAATTCTTAGGATAGGTATAAAAAACTTTCGATAAAAATTATGTCTAAGGACTATATTTTAGCTAGAAATTGTATGTTAGAAATGGAAAAAAAGAATAAAGAAGACTATACAGACAATTAAAAAAATTTAACTTCTTCAAATATTGAAAAAAATTAGCAGCAAAAACTTTACAGACTAGGAACACAATATGGACTTAAAAGAAAAATGAAAATTGAAGATTATACATATATTAATTTAAATTTGACAGTAACATATATTGCAAAGATGTTAGGTTATCAAAGAGAAACTGTTTCACGAAAGTCTAAAAATTATTAGCACAAAAAGGAAATAATATTACAAAAAGATAGAAAAATTCTATGTTAATATTGAAAAAAAGCTAGACAATTCTTTAAGAAATAAGTCAAGAATTACTTTGAAAATATTAATAAAATTTTTGAAAACTGTGATAATAATCACAGTTTTTTTTATTAGTTAAATGATAATATATATAAGAAATTTTTTTAATACTTTGAAGAATAATGTAAATTTTTGAACTATAATTAAAAATTTGTTTAAGTTTTAGAATTGGAGGAAAAGATATGAAACTTAGATTAAGTGTTGAAGAGTTTGACAAAGGTCTAGAAGAATTATCAAAAAAATATTTGATACTAGCCCCAAGAACTTTTTGAAAAGAGGGGAACATATTCTGACACAGATGTTGTTAGATATGCAAAGGTAAGTAGTTTTTCTGAAATGAATTGGGAAGATAAATCTCATTTCCCAGCAAAAGAAGCACTATTACCAGTTAATGAAGTACTATTTTATTTTACAGAAGATGAATACAAAGTGGCTGCTGAAGATACAAGAGAAAGATTAGTATTCTTAAGAGCTTGTGATATGAATGCTGTAAAAAGAATAGACCAAATATACTTAGGAAATGGAGCTAGTAACGATTTCTTTTACACTAGAACTAGAAAGAAAACTAAGTTTGTTGTTGTAGGTTGTACAAAAAGTTTTAGAAACTGTTTCTGTGTTAGCATGGGAACAAACAAGGCAGATAACTATGATGCTGCTATGAACATAAGAGGAAATGAAATTCAATTAGAACTTAGAGATGACGATTTAAAAGTTTTCTTAGGAAGAGAAGTTGATTTTGATATAGATTATGTAAGCAAAAAAATGATTTTGAAGTTGAGTTACCAGATAAGGTAGACTTTATGTATATGCAAAATCATAAAATGTGGGACGAGTATGACACTAGATGTATAGCTTGTGGAAGATGTAACTATAGTTGTCCTACTTGTACTTGTTTCTCAATGCAAGATATCCACTATAAAGAAAATAAGAATATGGGAGAAAAGAAGAAGAGTTTGGGCTTCTTGCCAAGTAGATGGATATACAAATATAGCTGGAGGGCACTCATTTAGAGTAAAACATGGTCAAAGAATGAGATTTAAAACTTTACATAAAATTCATGACTATAGAAAAAGATTTGGAGAAAATATGTGTGTAGGTTGTGGAAGATGTGATGATATGTGTCCACAATATATCTCAATATCTGAAGCATATGAAAAAAAGTTGCACGTGCTATGAAAGAAAAAAAGATAATGAAGAATTGATATCAGAAGTTTATGAAAAAAAGTTGTAAAAAGCAATGAAAGAAAAAAAGAGGAGTAGAATATGTGTAATTGTGATAATCCTTATATCCCTTGTCCAGCTGAAATTATTGAAATAACAAAACATACAGATATTGAATGGACATTTAGAGTAAAAAGCAGATACAAAGCAAAAACAAAAACCAGGGCAATTTTTATGAAATTTCTCTACCTAAGTTTGGAGAAAGCCCTATATCAGTTTCAGGTATAGGACCAAATTTTATAGACTTTTACTATAAGAGCTGTTGGAAGAGTTACAAATGAAATTTTTGAATATAAAATTGGAGATAAATTATTCATTAGAGGACCTTATGGAAATGGTTTTGATTTAAATGAATATGTAGGTAAAGATTTAGTTATTGTTGTTGGAGGAAGTGCTCTAGCACCAGTTAGAGGAATAATACAATTTGTATATAATAATCCTGAAAAAAAGTAAAAATCTTTTTAAATTAATTGCAGGTTTTAAATCTCCTAAAGATGTTTTTATTTGCAAAAGACCTAGAAGAATGGAGCAAGAAACTTGATGTAGTTTTAACTGTTGATGGAGCAGAAGAAGGTTACAAAGGAAATATTGGTTTAGTTACAAAAATATATTCCTGAATTAAAATTCAATGATTTATCAAATGTTTCAGCAGTTGTTGTTGGACCTCCTATGATGATGAAATTCTCAGTAGCAGAATTTTCTAAAATTAAATGTTGCAGAAAAAAATATTTGGGTTTCTTATGAGAGAAATATGCACTGTGGTATAGGAAAAATGTGGACACTGTAAAATGGATGCAACATATATTTGTTTAGATGGACCTGTATTTGATTACGAGTTTGCAAAAAAATTTAGTAGATTAGTAATAGATTGGAGAAAAAAATATGATTAGAGATTTGAATATTAGAAAAAGTAATGAAAAAAATGCTTTTTAGAATAACTAAAACTAAATATAAAACTGCACTTAGAGTAAGAGTTCCAGGAGGATTAATAGACCCTGAATGTCTTATGTTAGTTTCAGAAATAGCTTCAAAAATATGGAGATGGACAAGTTCATATAACAACAAGACAAGGTTTTGAAATTCTTGGAATAGATATGGAAGATATGCCAGCAGTAAATGAAATGGCTCAACCTTTAATTGATAAATTAAATATAAATCAAGATGAAAAAAAGGAAAAAGGTTATTCTGCTGCAGGGAACAAGAAACGTTTCAGCTTGTATAGGAAATAAGGTTTGTCCTAAGGCTCAATATAATACAACTGCTTTTTGCAAAAAAGAATTGAAAAAAAGTAATATTTCCTAATGATTTACATGTTAAAAGTAGCTTTAACAGGTTGTCCTAACGATTGTATAAAAAGCAAGAATGCATGACTTTGGTATTATAGGAACTTGTCTACCTGAATATGAAATGGATAGATGTGTAACTTGTGGTGCTTGCGTAAAGAAATGTAAAAAAAGTTTCAGTTGAAGCTTTAAGAATTGAAAAATAATAAAATTGTTAGAGATGAAAAATAAATGTATAGGTTGTGGAGAATGTGTTATAAACTGTCCTATGTCAGCTTGGACTAGAAGCCCTAAAAAAATACTATAAACTTATGATTATGGGTAGAACAGGAAAAACAAAATCCAAGACTTGCAGAAGATTGGTTAAGATGGGTAGATGAAGATAGCATAGTTAAAAATCATAGAAAATACATATAAATATGCTAAAGAATTTATATCTAAAGATGCTCCAAATGGTAAGGAACATGTGGGATATATAGTTGATAGAACAGGTTTTAAAGTATTCAGAGAATGGGCTTTAAAAAGATGTTAATCTACCTAAAGAAACTATAGAAAGAGAACCTATATATTGGTCTGGACCTAAATACAACTATTAAAAATAAAAAAAGTTCTGCTGAAGTTAAATTATTTAGCTTTGGCAGTTTTTTTACTTATGATATAATACTAAAGAGGTGATATAATGCAAAAAGAAAAAAATTTTTTTAAAAAGAGTATTTAGTTGAAAGAAAAGGGACTTATTCATTAAAATGGGATGCCTTAGATAAAAAGATTTGGGAATGCAAATTTAACTTTCTATGTGGGTTGCAGATATGGAAATAAAAAGCTCCTAAAGAAGTTATTGAAGCACTAAAAAGAAAGATGTGAACATGGAGTTTTTGGTTATTCTTATGTGAGTGATGAATACTATAATTCAGTTATAAATTGGTTAAAAGAAAAAAACATAACTATGAAATAAAAAAAGAATGGCTGAGATTTACAAATGGAGTTGTAACAGCAATATATTGTTTTGTAAATATTTTTACAAAAAGTTGATGATGCAATTTTAATATTAACTCCAGTGTATTATCCATTTCATAATGCAGTAAAAGACAATAATAGAAAATTAATAACTTGTGATTTAAAAGAAATACAGATGGTTATTTTACTATTGATTATGATGAAGTTGAAAAGAAAATAGTTGAAAAATAAGGTAAAATTATTTATACAATGTTCACCTCATAATCCAGCAGGAAGAGTATGGAAAGAAGAAGAATTAGCTAAAAATTTTTAGAAATTTGTAAAAAAACATAATGTTCTAGTTATTTCAGATGAAATACATCAAGATATTACAATGAAAGGATATAAACATATACCCTCAGCAATAGTTGCTAATGGGAAAATATGCAGATAATTTAATTACTGTATCAGCAGCTTCTAAGACATTTAACCTAGCAGGTTTGATACATTCTAATATAATCATTAGTAATGATGAAATTAAGAAAAAAATATGATGAGGAAATTAAGAAAAATAAATCAAACAGAAATTAATATTTTAGGAATGTTAGCAACTCAGGTTGCCTATGAAAAAAAGGTAGTGAATGGTTAGAAAAATGTTAAAGAAATAATTGAAGATAACTTTCAATTACTTAAAAAAACTGAATTAAATAAACATATACCTGAAATTACAATAACTAATTTAGAAGGAACATATTTAGTATTTTTTTAGATTTAAGAAAAAAATTATTCCTATTGATAAAGTAAAAAGAATTTATTCAAGATAAATGTAATTTAGCAATAGATTTTTGGAGAATGGTTTTGGAGCAAGTTTTTAAAGGGTTTATTCGTATCAAATCTAGCAACAGATCCTGAAATAGTTAAAAAAAGCTGTTGAAAAGCATAATTTATTTGAGTATAAAAAAATTGAAAATAAAAAAATATTATAAAAAAAGTAAACTGTTGTAAATAATAAAAAAAGTAAAAAAATAAGTGAATTACTGATTTTTCTCAGTAATGACCTATTTTTTTACTTTCAATTTAAAAAAATTATTTACAACAGTATTTTTTTATTTGAATTCTTTTTTTAACTTCTGCTATCCAATTTTCAATTCTTTTTTTGGAGTTAGATTAGCTTGATTTTTCTTCATCAAGAGCTAGTCCTATAAATTTACCATCTTCTATAATACTTGTTTCTTCATAGTGGTAGCCATCAGTACTTTGTAAATCCAACTACTTTAGCTCCTTTTTTTACAATGACATCATACAGATGTCTTATTCCACCACAGAAAGATTCTCCAAATGCAAATTGATTTCCAAGTCCAACTAATCCAACAACTTTACCTGTAAAATCAATTTCTTCTAATTTCTTTAAATTGTTCATCCAAGCTGCATGAGCTTCACCAACTTGGTAAGTAGGTGTAACAAAAAAATAAGATTTTTCATAATTTTCTATTTCTTTAACTGCACTTTTTAATATTAAAAAGTTTTAAAAATCATCATGCTTTAAGAAAAAAATTCAAGTTCATCAACAACACCTACAGTTGTTTTTTTGTAAGAGTTGCATAAAAAAATTCCAATAGTTTTCATAAAATTTCCTCCATTATAGTTTACATATATCTTTTTATTACTGCACTTGCTAATAACATACCTGCAACAGGTGGTACAAATGAAATACTTCCAACATTTTTAGCTTTTTTTCTCTTCCACCATCTAAATTAAGTGGTTTTTCTTGGGTACTTCATCTGAATAAACAACCTTTAATTTATTAATTCTTCTATTTTTTTAAGCTCTTTTCTAATAACTTTTGCAAGAGGGCAAACAGAAGTTTTTTTAATGTCAGTCACTTGAAATCTTGAAGGATCTAATTTATTACCAGTTCCCATACAAGATATTATAGGAGTTTTAGTTTTAGTAGCAAATTCTATTAAATCTAATTTAGCACTTACTAAAGTCTATAGCATCAACTATATAATCATATTTTTTTTTCATTTAAAGAATAAATCTATATTTTTCTTTTTGAAAAACTTTTTCATGATATACAGTTAAAGTTTATCTCAGGATTAATTGCTAAAAATTCTTTCTTTAGCAACTTCAACTTTAGCTCTACCTATAGTAGATTGAGTTGTAATAATTTGTCTATTTAAATTAGTTTTATCCACTGTATCGAAATCAACTATAGATAAATTACCAATACCTGCTCTAACTAATGACTCAACAGTTGCTCCTCCAACTCCTCCAAGTCCAAAAAAACAATTACATTAGAGTTTTTTTAAGTTTCTCTAAATTTTCTGAACCAATTAATAGTTCTGTTCTTTGTAAAAACATATGTTCTCCTTGATTATTTACTAACTTACTAAATAATAACATAAAAAAATAAAAAAATGTAAACTACTAAGAAAGTAAATTTCAATAAATAAAAAAAGAGGGCTGTAATTTATAACAGCCCAATTAATTTTAATAATTATATGCATTAGATAGATATTTTTTTCACCTGAGTCAGTTGAAAGAACAACTATTCTTAATCCTTTATTTGCATTTTCTTTTGAGTAGTCAAGAGCAGCTTTAAATGTAGCTCCACTTGAAATTCCTGCAAGGATACCTTCTTTAAAACTTAATTCTCTCATCATTTTAAAAAGCATCTTCATCATCACAAACTAATATACCATCAGCTAAACTACCATCATATACAACAGGAATTCCACCTATACTCATTCCCATTCCTTGTATTTTATGAGGTCCTATATAACCTTTTGAAAGTAAAGGTGATGAAGCAGGTTCAACAGGGAAAGTTTTAATATTAGGTAATTTTTTTCCTTCAATTTTTTAGCAGTTCCTGAGAAACTTCCTCCAGTACCAGTTCCACAAATATATACATCAACTTTATTATCCATATCTCTTTAAAAATTTCCTCAGCTGTATTTTTCATAGTGAGCTTTTTGGGTTATTTGGATTAGTAAATTGATTTGGAATAAAAGTATTTCTTTTTCTTCTTTTTTTAGTTCTTCTAATTTATCTAAACAAGCCTTCATTCCTAAAGAACCATCAGTTAAAAATAACTTCAGTTCCATAAGCTCTCATAAGTTGAATTCTTTCAACACTCATAGTATTAGGCATAACAATTTTTAATTTATAGTTTTTAATTGCACATATCATAGCAAGTCCTATTCCAGTATTACCACTTGTAGCTTCTATGATAACTGTGTCTTTATCTATTAAACCTTCTTTTCTCAGCTGCTTCAATCATTTTTTTAAGGCAATTCTGTCTTTTGTACTTCTTCCAGGATTTGACCCCTCTAATTTTATATAAATTTCATTTCCAAAAAGTATCAATATTATTAATTTTTAACTAAAGGCGTGTTCCCAATTAAATCAATTACAGAATTTGCTAACATAAAAAATCCTCCTATCAAACTTTATTTTCAACTTATTGTATAACTAAAAGAGAAAAAAATAAAAGAAACTCATTTAAAAAAATATGAGGTTCACTTTTTTTATTTAAAAAAAGATTGATTTAAAATTACTTTTAAATAAAAATAAGTTCATTGAAGTAGAACTAAAAAGTTTATAAAATTTCTTTTCAGACTTTTGATATTTTTCCATTGTGAACATTGAAAAAAATTTTAAAATTCTACCTTTAGTATTTAAAAAAACTATCTAAATCTTTAATAAATTGTAATTCATTTTCAGATAGTGAGTGAATATCAGTTATCAATTTAATTTCTTTTTTTCTTTTTTTATGATGTAAAAAAATATTCAAAAAAATTTCTCCATTAGTCCCAAGCATCTTCATTATACCAAGACATAAGTTTTAAGAATTCATCTAAAGCTCATTCCTTTTGCCTCGATTGAAATTTGTTTTTAAAAAGATATTCAATTCTTTCTAACTCACCTTCAAATACAGGAGCAAAAACCATATTCATCTTTTTTTCTAAAAGATAACTATAGAATTTACCTAAAAAAATTTTTTTCTATTTTTCTTCTAGGTCACCAATAATATGATGAAAATAATCAGTTAAAAATTTTTAATATAAAGTGTAGACATAAAAAAATACCTCCTTAAATCATATCAAATTTAAATGTAATGCTTTTTATATTATACATCATATCAGATAAAAATATCTATTTAATAATTAAATTTTAGTTAAAGTTTATAAAGAAAAATAAAGATTTTTAATTTTTTTGTGATTTATGATACAATAATAAAGATTATAATGATTATAGTAATGAATGATTGAGGTAAAAAAATGAAATTAGTAATAATGGTAATAATATCAGCTGCTATAGGTTGGATAACAAACTGGGTAGCTATAAAAAAATGCTTTTTAGACCACATAACGAAATAAATTTAGGTTTATTCAAAAATACAAGGGATTAATTCCTAAAAAGAAGAGCTGAAATAGGAATTGGTATTGCAGATGTAATTCAAAAATGAATTAATTTCTATAAAGGATGTAATTGCAAAATATAGACAGGGAAGAATTTTTCTAAAAGACTTAATGATTTAATTGATGATGTTTTAGAAAAAAACTTAAAAAAACTAAAGTAAAAGAAAAAAATTTCCAGTTATGCAAATGTTCTTTTTCAGATAAGATGGCTAAAGATGTAAGTAATACTATAAAAAGGTATAGTGATGGAAAAATCAAGAAAAAAATATTTGAAATATTTTCAAATTATGCTGAAGAAAAATATAGATTTTTTTCTACAATAATTACAGATAAAATTTCTAATTTTTTTCTCTGGATAAGTTAGAAGAAATTATAAATGGTTTAGCAAAAAAAGAATTAAAAACATATTGAAGTTATAGGAGCTATATTAGGGTGCTTTTTATAGGATTAGTACAATATTTTATTACTTTATTTGTAAAAGTAAGAGGTGGATTGTGGATAGAATTATAAGTGAACTTGAAATGCCTAATGAGATTGAAATTCAAAAAAATCATTGAGGCCAAAAAAAGTTTTGATGAATATATAGGACAAGAAAAACTTAAAAAGAAAAAAATGAACATTTCAATAAAAGCTGCTCAAAAAAAGAAATATGACAGTTGACCATATTTTTGCTTTATGGTCCTCAGGTTTAGGTAAAAACAACTTTAGCTGGAGTTATTGCTAACGAAATGCAGGCAAACTTAAAAAAATAACATCAGGGCCTATATTAGAAAAAAAGCAGGAGATTTAGCAGCAATTTTGACATCTTTAGAAGAAAATGATATCTTATTTATAGATGAAATTCATAGATTAAATAACACTGTAGAAGAAATTTTTATATCCTGCTATGGAAGATGGAGAACTTGATATAATTATAGGAAAAGGTCCATCTGCAAAGTCAATAAGAATAGAGTTACCACCTTTCACACTGATAGGTGCTACAACAAGAACAGGTCTTTTAAGTGCTCCGCTTAGAGACAGATTTGGTGTTAGTCATAAGATGGAATATTATAATATAGATGAGATAAAGGGCTATTATTATAAGAGGAGCAAAAAAATTTTAGGAGTAAAAATTAGTGAAGAAGGCGCTATAGAAATTTCAAAGAGAAGTAGAGGAACACCAAGAATAGCTAATAGACTTTTTAAAAAGAGTTAGAGATTATTGTGAAATTAAAGGAAATGGAACAATAGATGTGGTAAGTGCTAAGAATGCCTTAGATATGCTAGGGTGTTGATAGCAGTGGCTTAGATGAATTAGACAGAAATATTATTAACTCCATAATTGAAAAATTATGATGGAGAGCCAGTTGGTATAGAGACTTTATCTCTTTTATTAGGAGAAGATAGAAGAACCTTAGAGGAAGTTTATGAACCTTATTTAGTAAAAAAATTGGATTTTTTTAAAAAAAGAACTAATAGAGGTAGAGTAGTAACTCCTAAGGCCTACCAACATTTTAAGAAAGATGAGGTAAAAAAATGAAGATAAACACGAAGGTTAGATATGGATTAAAAGCATTAGCATATATAGCTGAAAAATTCGAGTGATAAAAAAATTAGTTAGAATAAAAAGAAATTTCTGAGGATCAAGATATATCAATTCAATATCTTGAACAAATTCTTTTTAAATTAAAAAAATGAAAAATATAATTGAAGGAAAAAGAGGACCTACAGGTGGTTATAAATTGACATTAAAAACCTAATCAAATAAATTTGTATACTATATAAAAATTTTTAGATGATGAAGAAAAGAGTTATAGATTGTAATGAAAAACGCTGAAGGAAAAAGCACATAATTGCAATGAAGAAGCCTGTGGGGAAACTTGTATTTGGAGTAGACTTGATAATGCTATGACAAAAAAATTTTTATCTGAAACATCTTTAGAAGATTTTTATTAAAAAAATGGTAAAAAAATATAGGAGAAAAAAATTGTTAAGTGTTCTTGTTACAGAAGTTTATGATGAATATATTTTAGTGATAGATGCAAATGATATAAATCATATTAAAAAAATGTTTTTAGAAAAGAAAAAAAGGAGATATAGTTAGGGCTGTTGATGGTTCTAATGAATATCTTTGTGAAATTGAAGAAATTAATGATAAAGAAATTAAACTAAAAAAATAATAGAAAAAAAGCAGATAAATTTTCTTTAGATATAGAGTTAGATGCGGGTATTTCTATACTTAAAGGAGATAAGATGGATCTGACTATACAAAAAAATTAACTGAATTAGGAATAAACAAAAATCATTCCAATTGCAGTCAAAAGATGTGTAGTCAAATTAGATAAGAAAAAAAGACAGATGGGATACAATAGCAAAAGAAGCATTAAAAACAATGCCAAGGAGTTGTTCCTACTGTGGTTGATGAAATAAAAAAATTGACAAGTTAAATTTAAAAAGACTATGATTTAGTGTTAGTTCCTTATGAGAATGAAGAAGAAATATTTTTTTAAAAAGATATTTTTAAGAAATTTAAAAAGTTAAGCCTTCAAAGATTTTATATATCATAGGAGCTGAAGGTGGCTTTTGAAAAAAAGAAGAGATTGATTTTTTTGAAAAAGTCAAGGAGCTAAAAATTATAAGTTTGGGAAAAAAAGGATATTAAGGGCAGAAACAGCAGCAATAGTTACAGGAGGAGTAATAATAAATGAGTTTTTTTCTAAAAAAAGTTGCTTTTTCATACCTTAGGTTGCAAGGTTAATCAATATGAAACAGAAAGTATAAAAAAATCAGCTTATTAAGAGAGGATATGAGGAAGTTCCTTTTGAAGATAAATCTGATATATATATTATAAATTCATGTACTGTTACAAGTATAGCAGACAGAAAAAAACTAGAAATATGTTAAGGAGAGCAAAGAAAATAAATCCTGAAGCAAAGGTTATAGTTACAGGTTGTTATGCACAAACAAACAGTAGAGAAATATTAGAAATAGAAGATGTAGATTTTGTTATAGATAATAAGAATAAAAAAGTAATATAGTGAATTTTTGTTGGAGCTATCGAAGATATAAGTTTTGAAAGAGAAAAAAACGGAAATATCTTCCAAGAAAAAAAGAGTACCAAGAATATGAGTTTGCTACTCTTAGAGAAATGACAAGAGCCTATGTAAAAAAATACAAGATGGTTGTAATCATTTTTGCTCATATTGTAAGATACCTTTTTGCCAGAGGTAAAAAGTAGATCAAGAAAGAAAGAAAAATATTTTAAAAAGAAATAGAAAAAAATTAGTAGAAGATGGTTTTAAAGAAGTAATATTAATAGGTATAGATCTAAGTGCCTATGGAGAAGATTTTGAAGAAAAAAACATAGCTTTGAGTCTTTACTTGAAGATATATTAAAAAAATAAAAAGATTTAAAAAGAGTTAGAATAGGTTCAGTTTATCCTGATAAAATAAGTGATAAATTTATAGACTTATTTAAGAATAAAAAAACTTGATGCCGCATCTTCACATATCTTTACAGTCTTGTGATGACACAGTTTTAAAGAATATGAGAAGAAATTATGGAAGTTCTCTTATAAGAGAAAGTCTATTAAAGTTAAAAATCTAAAGTGAAAAAAATATGGAATTTACAGCAGATGTAATAGTAGGTTTTTCCTAAAGAAGATGACTCTATGTTCCAAAAATACTCGTAATGTCATAAAGGAGATTGAATTCTCAGGCTTACATATTTTTCCAATATTCCGATAGAGAAGGGACTATTGCGAGTAATATGGACAGTAAGGTAGATGCTAAAAACTAAAAAAAGCAAAGAGCTGATAGTCTAGATCAATTGAAACAAGAAATGATATTAGAGAGTAGAGAAAAGTATTTAGGAGAAGTTTTAGAAGTTTTAGTTGAAGAAGAAAAAGGAAGGTGAGTATTTCGGGTATTCTCAAAAATTATTTGAGAGTTAAATTTAAATCAGAAGAAAAAAATCTTATAAATGAATTAATAAATATAAAAAAATAAAAATCGATAGAAAATGATATTTTAATTGGTGAAAAGGAGAAATTTTATGGGAGCTAAGAAAGGGAAGAAAAAAAGGACGTGCCACTGAAATTGTAATGCTATTAATTGTGATTTTATCAGTTCTTTTATTTTTTTAATTTTAGAGGAAACAATATAAAAATTATCAAAAGATGAAAAAAAGTCTTGATTATAGGCAAACAAAAATTTATTTGCTATATATGAAGATAGATTAGCAATAAAAGATTCCTTATGAACTTTATATTGATAGTGAAGAAACAGTTGAAGATTTGGTTAGCACTAGAAATTATGAACAAGTATTGGAAAAAAATAAATTCTATTGTTCCTGAAAAAAACTTACGAGATACATAGTTATTAAAAAGTGGAGAAATAAAAGTTAGATGTAGAAAAATCAAAGAAATATCCCTGAAACTAATATAGGTGATAAAAGATTTATACTAACATCGAGTGTATATGCTATGTTTAAAGAATTATACCACGAAAAAAATTCTGTTGATGAACAAAAATGAAAATATTTTTAGTTGATGTATTAAATGCAAATGGAGTAGGTGGATATGCAAGAAAAAAACAGGAGAACTTATAAAAAAACAAGTTTAGGGTATGAAATACAATGCCGCTAACTATGAAACTACTCAAGATCAAAGTTATGTTATTTTTAAACGATATATCTAAGGAAAAAAAGCAGCTGAAATATTAGAAAAAAATTACCTGAAAAAAATATTTTTAAAAATAAAAAAACTAAATCGTCAATACCAACTTTAGCTAATATAGTTGTAATAATTGGAAGTGAAAAAAAGATATTAACTTTAAAAATAGATATTTATGGAACTGATTCGGTTTTAAAAAGATGCTACAGATAAAGTGAAAAAAATAGGTTATACTAATGTAAGTACTTCGGTCGCAAAAAGAAGGAACAGAACAATCAGTAATAGAATACAATAAAGAAGATTATTTTTGTAGCTCTAAGAGTAGCAAAAAGAATTAGGAATTACAGACATGATTGAAAATAATGATTTAGTTAATAAAATTGGCGTAACTATAAAGTAGAAGATGTAAAATGGTTATAGTGATATCGTTAATTCTTATCTTTGTAGTAAATAGTCTCCCATTAAATGGATTTTTAATGGGAGTGATTCTTCCATTCGTATCCTTTGTGGTAGGGAAAAAGAAGAAGTGCATTTTTTTATATTTTTTTAGCTTGGATTTTATATTCTTTACAAACAGATAAATATTCATATAATTTTTTTAATTTTAGTTTTATTTAGCATAGTGAATTTTTTTCTTTTTCATTATGTAGAGTACAATAAGAAAAAGTATTTTTATATTTAGTCCCTTTAGATGTAGGATTTTTATATGTTAGTAGTTTTTAAAAAAGTATTGTTAGCAATGAACTTGATATAGTGTATTTAGTGATTAATATAATAAGTTTTTTTTCATTTTTAAATTATATTTTATAGCAGTAGAAAGAACAAAAAGGAAAGTAGATGAAACTTAATAAATATAGAGATAATGATGTAATATTGGGGGATAAGAAAAAAATACTAGGGAAATATGGTTCAAAGTTATAGTTTTTCCTATGTTTTTTTGTGCTTTTTAAGACTCTTATACCTTCAAGTTTTACAAGGGAAATGAATTTTTCTTATTTAGCCGAAAGAAATCAGTATAAATTAATAAAAAAATAGATTCACCTAGAGGGAAGATATTAGATTCAAAGGGTAAATTAGTTGTAACAAATGGAACAGGTTACAGACTTATATATTCTTTAGGAAGAGAAGAGAAAGAAGAATACATAAGAGAAATAGCAAAAGCTTACAGATAAAAACAGAAGAGGTAGTAAGAAAAAAAGAATTAAATATGGAGAAATTTTCCCTTATACAAAAAGATAATGTTTTTATTTGAAGATTTAGAAGAAGAAAAAAAGCACACAAATTAATGGAAATAATAAATAACTATCCTTACTTAGAAGTACAAGTGTATTCAAAAAGAAAAATATTTGTATGATAAAGTAGCCTCTCATACAATAGGTTATGTAAAAAAATCTCAGAAAAAGAGTATGAAAACTTAAAAAGAAGCTGGATATACTCCAAGAGATATGATAGGTAAATTAGGAATAGAAAAAAACCTATGATGACCTTTTAAGAGGAAGAAATGGATTTAAATATATAGAGGTAAATGCTTTAAATAAAATTGAAAGAGAAGTAGAAAAAAAGTAAAAGAGTCCAATTGTTGGTAAGAATTTATATATGGGTATAAATATGGAATTACAACAATACATGGAAGAAGAATTTGAAAAAAAGATGGTAGAAGTGGGTCTTTTGTGGCATTAAATCCTAAGACTGGAGAAATTATAACTATAGTAAGTTATCCAACATATTCATTAAATACTTTTTAGTTCACAAATTTCTCCTGAAGAATGGAACAGAAATTTCAAATGACCCTAGAAAAAAATCTTAACTAACAAGACAATTGCTGGGGAATACCCTCCAGGTTCTACATTTAAAAATGATATCTGCTATGGCGTTTTTTTAAAAAAAGTGGTATAGATCCTAAATTAATCTATAATGATTATAATGGATATTATCAAATAGGAAATTGGAAATGGAGAGCTTGGAAAAGAGGAGGTCATGGACCAACTGATATGAAAAAATCTCTTGTTGAGTCTGCAAATACTTATTATTATAAGTTTTCTGATCAAATAGGATATGCTCCAATAGTAAAAGTTGCTAGAGATTTTTAGTTTAGGACAAAAAGTCTGGTATAGATATTCCAGGTGAAAAAAACTGGAATTATCCCAGATCCGGATTGGAAAAAGAAAAAGAACTAAAAACAGTTTGGTTTAGAGGAGACACTATACTTCTTTCAATAGGACAAGGTTTCACACTTGTAACACCAATTCAATTAGCAAAGGCTTATACTTTCCTAGCTAATAAAGGTTGGGCATACGAACCACATGTAGTTTCAAGAATAGAAGATGTACAGACAGGAAAAACTGAAACAGTTGTTACACAAAAAAACAGTTTTAACTGATTATCCAACTTCATTTTATGAAACTATAAATGATGCTCTGATTGCAACAGTTGATCAAAAATAATGGTACAACAAAAAAATAATGAAAAAAATCCTTATGTAAAAGTTGCAGCAAAAAGTGGTTCAGCACAAAAATCCACATTCTAAATTGACACATGCTTGGGTTGCTGGTTATTTTTCCAGCTGATACAGAGCCTGAAATTGTTTTTTTGTCTGTCTATTAGAAGGAGCAGGTGGAGGAGGAGTAATGGCCGGAGGAATGGCTAAAAAGATTTTTTTAGATAAATACCTAGAAATAGAAAAAAAGGTATAGAAGTTGTTAAAAAGACTCCACAAACAGAAACTAAAGCAAACTAATACTTCTACTACTCAAAGGAATGTAAATAATAATAGTTCTGAACAAGGAAGAGGAGAAGAAATAGTAAATGAAGAAAGAGAAATCGAAACAACAAGTAGTACAAGTGAAGGAGAAGAAAAACTAGTATTAAAGAAAGGCTTAAAAAGTATTAAAGATGATGTTTTAAGTTTAAAAAGCAAAAACAAAGGCTAAAGATGAAAAACAAGAATGAAAAAGCCTAAGAAAAAGAAAGAAGTTAAAAACAGTTAAAGTAACTGAAATAACTCAAGTAGTCGAAACAAAAAGTTAAGAAAAAGTAAAAAAATCAAAAGAATGATTTAGAAAAAAATGTATGTAATACCTCTAGGGGGATTAGAAGAAGTTGGGAAAAAAATTGTACAATAGTTCAATATAAGGATGAAATAATAATAATTGATGCTGGAGCAATATTTCCCAGATGAAAAATTTACCAGGTATTGATTTAGTTATACCTGATTACTCATTTTTAGAAAAATAATAAATCTAAAATTAAAGGTTTATTCGTAACGCATGGACATGAAGACCACATAGGGTGGGATACCTTATCTATATGAAAAAAATAGAAAAAAAGATACAGTTATCTATGGCGGAAAAACTAACAAATGCTCTAATAAAATCTAAATTTGAAAATTTTTGGAGTAAAGAAAAGATTTGCCAAAAGATGATTGAAGTAGGATCAAGAAGTAAAAATAAGTGTAGGGAAAAGTATTTTACAGTTGAATTTGTAAAAAGTTACACACTCAATAGCCGATTCATATTCTCTATCTATAAAAAAACACCAGCAGGTCATGTATTTATTACAGGAGATTTTTAAAAATAGATTTAACTCCTGTTGATAATGAAAAAGTAGATTTTGTAAGACTATCTGAGTTAGGAGAAGAAGGAGTTGACTTGATGCTTTCAGACTCAACAAACTCTGAAGTAGAAGGTTTCACACCTTCTGAAAGAAGTGTAGGAGATGCTTTTAGACAAGAATTTCAAAAAGCTACTGGAAGAATAGTTGTTGCAGTATTTGCTTCACATGTTCATAGAATACAACAAATAATAGATAATGCAGCATATTTTGGAAGGAAAAATTGCTATTGATGGAAGAAGCTTGTTAAAAAGTATTTGAAATAGCACCAAGTGTAGGGAGATTAAATATACCTAAAAATTTACTTATACCTATATCAGCAGTAGAGCAATTTCAAGATGATGAGGTTGTTATTTTATGTACAGGTACTCAAGGTGAACCTTTGGCAGCACTTTCAAGAATAGCTAAAAAAATATGCACAAGCATATAATGTTAAGAGAGGGAGATACAGTTATAATTTCATCTACTCCAATACCAGGGAATGAAAAAGGCAGTTTCAACTAATATTAATAACATATTAAGATATGATGTAGATTTAGTTTTTTTAAAAAGTTAGCAGGAATCCATGTTTCAGGACATGGAAGTAAAGAAGAACAAAAATTGATGTTAAATTTAATAAACCCAAAGAACTTTATGCCAGTTCATGGTGAATATAGAATGCTTAAAGCACATATGAAATCCGCTATAGAAACAGGAGTACCTAAGGATAAAATACTTATCACTCAAAAATGGTGACAAGGTAGAAGTAACAAAAAGAATATGCAAAAAAATAAATGGAAAAAGTAAATTCTGGAGAAATTTTAGTAGATGGTTTAGGTGTAGGAGATATTGGAAGTAAAGTTATTAAAGATAGACAACAATTATCTGAAGATGGAATAGTTATAGTTGCCTATTCAATAGATAAACAAACAGGAAAAGATTCTTTCAGGACCTGAAATGTCTACAAAAAGGTTTTGTTTACTACAAAGATTCAGAAGATACTATGAAAGAAGCACAAGACTTATTATTGAAGAAAAATAAGAAAAAGAAGAAACTTATTTAGGAAGAGATTGGCAAGATTTAAAAAGGAGATGTAAGAGATTTACTTTCAAGATTTTTTTCTATGAAAAAAACTAAAGAGAAATCAATCATTGTTCCTATGTTATTAGAAATTGAAAGTTAGGAGAGGAAATGAACAGTAAAAAAAGAGCTTTTTTTAAAGAAAAAAAGCACATAATTTAGAAGCTATTGTTAGAATTGGAAAAAGATGGTTTAAATCAAAATATTATTCAAAAGTATTCTTGATGCTATAGAATCAAGAGAACTCATAAAGGTTAAAAATTTTTACAAAAACTGTGAAGAAGAAAAAAACTGTAATTTATTCTAAAATTAATGGATAATAAAGACTTTGAAGTTGTAGGAATGATAGGCAGAACTATAATAATATTTAAAGAAAAATAAGGAACATCCGACAATATCATTGGAATGGAAAAAAATATTTAAGTTTGGAGATACTATGAGTATGGAACTTACAGAAAAAAATGTAAAGAGATTAGAAAGCAATTAATAGAAGTTGTAAGTAAAAAAATGGAGGACATTTAGGTCCAAATTTAGGAGTTGTAGAGCTTACAGTTTGCCTAAATGAAGTTTTTTTAATTTTTAAAAGAAGATATAGTACTTTTTGATGTAGGTCATCAGGCCTATGTTTATAAAAATCTTGACTGACAGAGAAGATAAATTCCATACTATAAGAACAAGAGGAGGTTTATCACCTTTCTTAGATCCAAGTGAAAGTACATATGACCATTTTATATCAGGACATGCAGGAACAGCTCTAGCAGCAGGAGTTGGTTTTTGCTACTGCAAATCCTGATAAAAAAAGTTGTAATTATTGTAGGAGATGCTTCTATTTCAAATGGACATTCTTTAGAGGCACTGAACTATATAGGCTATAAAAAAACTAGATAACATCGTAGTCATTGTAAATGATAATGATATGTCTATAGGTGAAAAATGTAGGATTTATCTCAAAATTTTTGAAGAAAGTAATATCTAGTGGAAAGTATCAAAAATTTTTAGAGAAGATGTAAAGAGTTTTATAAATAGAATAAAAAGCTAACAGATTAAAAAAATACTTTAGAAAGAATGGAAAGATCTTTGAAAGGCTATGTAACTCCTTTCTATGCCTTAGAAAGCTTAGGATTTAGATTTTTTTCAGTGTTTCTGAAGGAAATAATATAGAAAAAAACTTTTACCTATGTTAAGAAAAAGTAAAAGGATTTAAAAGGCCCTATAATTTTTATTAGTTAAAAACAGAAAAGGGAAAAAGGTTATTGTTTCGCTGAAGAAAAATAAAGAAAAAAATTCCATGGTATAGCACCTTTTTAATATTGAAACTGGAAATACATATAAAAATTCTGTTTCATACTCAGAGATATTTGGTAATAAAATAGTAAATTTGGCTAGAGAAGATAAAAGAAATATATACTCTATCAGCTGCTATGATAAAAAGGGACAGGACTTGATAAGTTTTTAAAAAGAATTTCCTGATAGATGTATAGATACAGGAATAGCTGAAGGTTTTGCAGTTACTTTTTCGGCAGGACTAGCAAGGTCACAGAAAAAAACCATATGTTTGTATCTATTCAACTTTTTATTCAAAAGAGCTATAAGTCAGCTTATCCATGACATATCTATACAGAATCTTCCTGTGAGATTTGTTATAGATAGAAGTGGAATAGTTGGAGAAGATGGAAAAAAACTCACAATGGAATATATGATTTATCATTTTTCTTAACTATACAGAATTTTACTGTTCTTTGCCCAACTACAGCAAAAAGAATTAGAGGAAGCTTTGGAACTATCTAAAGATTTTTAATTCTGGACCTTTAGTTATAAGAATACCAAGAGATTCAGTATTTAATATTGAAGATGATAAACCACTAGAAATTGGAAGATGGAAAGAAATAAAAAAAGGAAGTAAAAAAATTTATTTATAGCAACAGGAACTATGCTAAAAAAATAATATTAGAAATACATGAAGAATTAAAAAAATAGAGGCATAGATGCAACTATTGTAAGTGCAGCCTCTGTTAAACCTCTTGATGAAAATTATCTATTAAACTATATAAAGGAATACGATAACATTTTTGTTTTGGAAGAAAAATTATGTAAAAAAATTCTTTTTGCAACATCTATTCTTGAATTCTTAAATGACAATGGAATAAATAAATTAATTCATAGAATAGCTTTTAGATTCAGCTATAATTCCGCATGGAAAAAGAGATGAATTATTAGCAGAAGAAAGATTAAAGGGAGAAAAGTTTAATAGAAAGAATAGAGGAATTTGTTTATGGGAGAAAAAAATAATAAATCTAAAAAAAGTTTATTGATTGTCTTTTTAAATTTTCAAGATGTCAAAGACCTTGAATTGTGTGATGACCAGGGAGTAAAAAGTATCAACTCATACTTATGATGTATTAAATATTTCTATAAATAAAAATAAAAAGAAAAAAATATGTAGATTATGAATTTGCTTCACAAAAAAATAGATTTCTTTGCTATAACTGTAGGAATAATAATACATGATATAAGTAAGTCTAGTTTGAGGAGGAATGAAGAAAAATTTTTTTCGCATTCTCAAATGATGATAAAAAAATCCTGAGTATATCAAAGCTGAAGTTTACTCTGTACTAGAATTAATAGAGAAAAGAATCAGGTTATAAATTAACTGACAGTGTTAAACAAAAATATTGCACATATAGTGGAATCACACCATGGTAAATGGGGTAAAAGTACAACCTGAGACAGAAGAAGCTAATCTAGTCTATATGGCAGATATGGAGTCAGCAAAATATCATAGAATAAATCCTATTCAAGCAAATGATATTTTAAAAATATTCAGCAAAAAGGTCTTGGACTCAGTGATATCGAAAAAGAAATTGAATTGCTCAGCTGCAGTTATAAAGGACAGAATAAAGAGAGCAAAAAGAATTGAATTTAAGGACTTTTCAGTGAACTGTTAGATGTCTACAAAGAAAAAGGGAGAGTTCAATAGGAGACAAGTTTTTTTGTGTTAAGATCCGAAGAAACTAAAAAAACTAAAAGAAGTATGTGGATAAAAATGGTTTCTATAACTTATTTATGAAAAAAATCCCTTAATGGAGTATATGATAGATGACAAAAATTTTTTTAAAAAAAGAAAATGAGAATAGATGAATATCTTTGTGAAAAATGAATATTTTGAAGATTTAGAAGTAGCTAAAAAAAGCAGATTATGGCAGGTAATGTTATAATAAATGAACAAAAAAAGTGGATAAACCTGGAATTATAATATCTTTAGATAAAAATAAAAAAACAGTTAGAATAAAAAGAAAAAAATATCCCCTATGTAAGTAGAGGAGGATTGAAAATTAAAAGAAAGCAATAGATGTTTTTTTGACTTAAATTTTTAAAGATAAGATAGTTTTAGATATTGGAGCTTCAACAGGAGGCTTTACAGATTGTTCCTTACAAAATGGAGCAAAAACTAGTTTATGCTGTAGATGTAGGAACAAATCAACTTGATTGGAAATTGAGAAATCATAATCAAGTAGTGAGTATTGAAAAATAAACATATTAATGATTTAGAAAAAAAGTGAAATTAAAGATGAAATAGACATTATAGTAATGGATATTTCATTTATTTCAATAAAAAAAGTTCTATATAAAAATAAAAGAATTTTTATCTGAAAAATAGCTATGCTGTCTTTTTAATAAAAGCCACAGTTTGAAGCTGAAAAAAAGAATATATAGATAAGGGAATAGTTAAAGATTTAGAAATTCATAAAAAAAGTAATTATAGATGTAATTGAAAATGCAAAAAAATATGATTTATTTTTTTAAAAAACTTAACTATTTCTCCTATAAAAGGGAACTAAAGGAAATACAGAATATTTAGCTAAATTTTCTAAAAAGAATAATTTTTTTCAGATAAAGAAATAGAAAAATATGATTAATAACAACATTAGGGAGGAAAAAAATAAGTGAAAAGTAAGTTTAAGAAAGGCTGCTATGGTTTTTAATGATAGCAATTTCAGGTTTGTCTTTTTCAGATGATGACAGAACAGGATTTTTTTATCTAATATGAGAGAATTAAAAAGAAATATCAGATATTATGGATGTTATTCAAGATAGTTATGTTGAAAATGCTAATGCTCATAAAAAAATAAAGAAGAAAAAAATAAAAAAAGACTCCACAAGATGCACAAAAAAAGTACAAAAAGTAACTAAAAAAATCTTTGATGCAAGGAGCTTTTAAAAAGGAATGATGGAATCATTAGATGATCCACATTCTGTATATTTTACAAGAGAAGAATTAAGAAGTTTCCAAGAAGATATTAAAGGTAAATATGTTGGTGTAGGAATGGTTATTCAAAAAGAAAGTAGGAGAACCATTGACAGTAGTTTCTCCTATAGAAGATGGACCTGCATATAAAGCTGGAATAAAAACCAAAAGATCAAATAGTTGAAATAGATGGAGAATCAACATATAATTTAACTAGTGAAGAAGCTTCAAAAAAAGATTAAAAGGTAAAGCTAACACTAGTGTTAAAGTAAAAGTTTATAGAGAAGCTAATAAGCTAACAAAAGTTTTTTTGAATTAAAAAGAGAAACTATAGAATTAAAAATATGTAAAGAGTAAAATGCTTGAAGGAGGAATTGGTTACTTAAGACTTACTCAATTTGGAGACAATGTTTATCCTGATATGAAAAAAAGCATTAGAAGGATTACAAGCAAAAAGGTATGAAAGCTTTAATTTTTAGACTTAAGAAGTAACCCAGGTGGAGAATTAGGACAATCAATAAAAAAATTGCTTCAATGTTTATAGAAAAAGGTAAAAATTGTAAGTACAAGACAAAAGAAAGGTGAAGAAACTGTTTACTCGAGAGAAGGTAAATATTTTTGGAAACTTCCCTATGGTTGTTTTTAATAAATGGTGGTAGTGCTTCAGCTTCAGAAATTGTTTCAGGGAGCATTAAAAGACTATAAGAGAGCAACACTTATGGGAGAAAAAGACTTTCGGAAAAGGTAGTGTACAAACTTTACTTCCTTTACCTGATGGAGATGGAATAAAAAAATAACTATTGCTAAATACTATACTCCAAATGGAATTTCTATAGATGGAACTGGAATAGAACCTGATAAGAAAGTAGAAGATAAAGATTATTACCTAATCTCAGACGGAACTATAACTAATATAGATGAAAAATCAACAAAAAGAAAAATAAAAAAAGAAATTATAAAAAGAAGTTAAAGGTGAAAAAAAGCTGCTAAAGAAGTAGATACACACAAAGATATACAACTAGAAGCAACAATTAAATTCTTAAATACACCAACACAAAAAGAATACACCTTCACCTAAGAAATAGAGGAGAGAATATGCTATATATAGTTGCAACGCCAATAGGAAATTTAGAAGATATGACTTTTAGAGCTATAAGAACTTTAAAAGAAGTTGACTATATTTTTTTGCAGAAGACACAAGAGTAACAAGAAAAATTATTAGATCACTATGAGATAAAAAAATACGGTCTACAGATACGATGAGCATACTAAACAACATCAGGTAGCTAATATAATAAATCTTTTAAAAAGAAGAAAAAAATATTGCTTTAGTCACTGATGCAGGAACTCCTTGCATATCTGATCCAGGTTATGAAGTGGTTGATGAAGCTCATAAAAAATAATATAAAGGTTGTAGCTATTCCTGGTGCTAGTGCACTGACTGCATCAGCCTCTATTGCAGGTATAAGTATGAGACGCTTTTTGTTTTGAAGGTTTTCTACCTAAGAAAAAAAGGTAGACAAACTCTTCTAAAAACAATTAGCTGAAGAAAAAAGAAAGAACTATAGTCATCTACGAGTCTCCTTTTTAGAATAGAAAAAAACTTTAAGAGACATAGGGACTTTTATGGGAAAAAGAGAAGTTGTTATTGTAAGAGAAATAACAAAAAAATTTATGAAGAAGTTTTAAGAGGAAGTACTACTGAGCTTATAGAAAAGCTAGAAAAAATCCTATAAAGGGAGAGATAGTATTACTTGTTGAAGGGCAACAAAAGGGAGGAAATAAATATGTCGATGACACAGATTAACTGGTATCCAGGACATATGAAAAAACTAAGGATTTAATAGAAGAAAATTTAAAACTTATTGATGTAGTTTTTGGAAATTGTTGATGCAAGAATACCTTTATCAAGTAAGAATCCTAATATAGCAAGTCTTAGTAAAAAAATAAAAAAAGAATAATAGTTTTAAATAAGTCTGATTTACTTGAAAAGAAAGAATTAGAAGTATGGAAAAAAAGTATTTTTAAAGAACAAGATTTTGCCGATGAAGTAGTTGAAATGAGTGCTGAGACAGGATATAATCTAAAAAAAGCTTTATGAGGCTATTGAGTTTGTTTCTAAAGAAAGAAAAGAAAAAGTTATTAAAAAAAGGACTTAAAAAAAGTTAGTACAAGAATAATAGTTTTAGGAATACCTAATGTAGGAAAAATCTAGGTTAATAAACAGAATAGTTGGTAAAAAAATAGTGCTGGTGTTGGGAATAAACCTGGTTTTACAAGAGGAAAAACAATGGGTAAGAATAAAAAGAAGGTATAGAGCTTTTTAGATACTCCTGGTATACTGTGGCCAAAAATTTGAAAGCGAAACTGTAGGAGTTAATCTTGCAATATCAGGTGCTATAAGAGATGAAATACTACCAATAGAAGATGTTGCTTGTTCTCTTATAAGAAAAAAATGTTAAAACAAGGTAGATGGACAAGTTTAAAAAGATAGATATAAACTTTTTAGAAGAAGACAGAGATGATGAAATTATGGAAAATATTTTATCAAAGATTGCTTTAAGAATGGCTATGTTAAACAAAGGTGGAGAACTTAATGTTTTACAAAGCAGCTTATACACTTCTAAGAGATTATAGAGCAGCTAAGTTAGGTAAATTTGGATTAGATGAAATAAAAAGAGGTGTAAAGATGGATAAGTTAGATTTAAATATGAAAGAAGTTCATAAAGAATTAGTTGATTTTTTTAAAAAGAAAACTTTTAAGAAGAATGGATTTTCTAAGGCTGTTTTAGGTTTATCAGGTGGAATTGACTCAGCTCTTGCAGCTTACTTACTAAGAGATGCTTTAGGAAAAGAAAATGTACTTGCTATTATGATGCCATATAAGAGTTCAAATCCTGATAGTTTAAATCATGCTAAGTTAGTAGTTGAAGACTTAGGAATAGATTCTAAAGTTATTGAAATAACAGATATGATAGATGCTTATTTTCAAAAAATGAAAAAGATCCTACATCTTTAAGAATGGGAAATAAAAATGGCAAGAGAAAGAATGTCAATTTTATACGATTATTCATCTAAAGAAAACGCTCTAGTAGTAGGAACATCTAATAAAACTGAAATTTATTTAGGGATATAGTACACAATTTGGAGATGCTGCTTGTGCTTTTTAATCCAATAGGAGATTTATATAAGACTAATGTTTGGGAACTTTCAAGATATTTAAATATTCCTAAAGAATTAATAGAAAAAGAAACCTAGTGCAGATTTATGGGAAGGTCAAACTGATGAACAAGAAATGGGACTTACATATAAGGAAAGCAGATCAAGTTTTATACAGAATGCTAGAAGAAAAATAAAAACAGTTGAAGAAATTTTTAAATGAAGGTTTCGATAAGTCTCTAGTTGAAAAATATTGTTAGAAGAATGAATAGAAGTGAATATAAGAGAAGAATGCCACTTATAGCAAAAAAATAAAAAAAGGTAGGTGTCTATGCAAAAATCAATTAAAAAGAAGATTTAAATGAGTTTCTAAAAAGAAAAAAAGAAGAATTAAGAGAAGTTATAGGAAAAAAATTGGAGGAAGTAATAACTCTCAAGCTAAAATTATAACTACACTATTTATGGGAATAGTTCTAGTGATTTTTGTAACTGGAATAATCTTAAAACAACTTTCACCTATGACAACACTTTTTACTTTTTACTATTAATAATCAGTTTTAAAAATTATTTGGATGTTACAACAAATGCAAAAAAATCAATGCATTTTTCAATTTTGGGTATTAAATTCTATAGAAATTAGAATAAATGAACTTGATAAAAGGCAAAAAAAGATTGAAAAAAATTTTTAGAAGGTTTAGAAGATAAAAAAAGGAATAAGTATACTTATAATAAATAATTTTTAGGAGGAAAAAAATGAGAAAAAAATTAGTTCTATTATCTATGCTAGCTTTATCTATTTCAAGTTTCATAGCAAAACCATCATTACCAAAAATCTTATACGGTAAGATATACTCATAATTTTGGTAGAATAAGTGGATTTGTTCAAATTCCAAAGGGAGGACAATTTAATACAACTAGTGATAGAAGACCTACTTTTTGATGAATTGGATATAAAGAATATTAACTATCCAGAATTATTTGTAGGAGCAAAAATGGGATAAGTTTGGTGTTTACTATGGAATGAAGTATAAATCTTTTTAAAGGAAGTGCCACACTAAATGAAGATTTAAAAAAACACGATATTCAACTTAGAAAAGGTGATAGAATATCAAGTAAACATTTATATGCTTTTTCATAATTTAGGTTTTTTTCTTATGATTTTAATATAAATCCTAAATTTACTCTTACTCCAAAAAGTAGAATTTTCAGTATTTCAATTTTTCATATAAATTCTCATCATCAGGAAGTACCAGTGTAACTAACGATGAAAAGAAGATTTAATGCTGGTGGCGTTAGAGTCGGAGGAGAAGCTAACTATCAATTCACTGATGATTTTTGGATTAAGATTTGATGTAATGACTCATATTCCACATGATAGTATAAAAATCATCTCTTGATGCTTCATTAACTGCTTCGTATAATTTATATAGAAGTGGAAATACTGAGATCAATGCTATAGCAGGTATCGGATATGATAGTTTCAAATATAAAGATACACAAAAAGATATGCAAAAACTTTATGGATTCAAAAAAACAAAAACCTGTTTATAAATTAGGTTTTGAATTGAAGTTTTAATTAAAAAATAATATAAAAATAAAAAAATGGGAACTCATTAGAGTTCCCACTTTTAATATAAATTATTAACGAGTTAAGTATAGCAATAGAGAACAAACTATAAATAAAGTTGCAACAACTTCAGTTGCTTTTTGCTAAAGGTCCTCCATCTTTATTGATACCAAAAAAATTGTATTAGAAGCACCCATTCCCATACTTGCTGTCATACCATGGCTTCTATCAGGTTGTATTAAAACTAAAACTATTAGTATAAATGCTGATAAAAAAATAATAATACATTTAATAAAGTTGACATAGCTCCTCCTTTAAGATTTTTAATTTACAATAGAATTATAACACAAGAGATATTTTTCAACTGTCTAAAACTTGTAAAATTAAAAAGTTTTAGAGTATAATATATAAGCTGTAAAAAAGTTTTTTTGTTAGGAGGAAAGATGCAAGAAATATTTGCGAAGTATGGAAGTACAGGGATTTTTATAGTTCTTTGGATTGGGGTATTTTACTTTTTTTACTTATTAGACCCTAATAAGAAAAAGACAAAAAGAACAACAAAAATCTACTTAACTCTCTAAAAAGAAGGAACAGAAGTTATAACTATAGGTGGAATTAAAGGAACAATAGCTTTTGTTGGAGAAGATTATGTTGAACTTAGAGTGGATAAAGGAGTTAAATTAACTTTTTAGAAAAATCCGCTATTGCTAATGTTATTAACAACAGTAATCAATAATAAAAAAACGACATTTTGTCGTTTTTATTCCCCTCTAAAGCAAGAAAAAAAGATAAGGATGTCACTTTATGAAAAAATTAATTACAACCCTTTTATTTTTTTCTTTTATCAGTCTTAAGTTTTTTTCAGCTCAAGTTAAAGATGTAAGATTTCATAATAATACATGTTCAATTAGTTTGAATGCTAGAGAGGGAGAATATTTAGTTAGTGCTGATGAAGAATCAAGGCTCATATATATAGAAATACAAAATTTGGATTCAAATTCTTGTGAAAAAAATTTACAAAAGAATTTAGAATACGATATTAGAGATTCAAATCTATTTTGAAGATGTAGCTATAGATAAAAACAAGAGATACTGTTTCAATAACATTACAAGTAGCTCCAAAAAGTTGGCTATGTAATGGATGCAACAAATAATAGAATAGATGTAAATTTTCATAGAACTACTAAAAAAATAAACATCTTATTGTTATAGACCCAGGACATGGAGGAAAAAGATCCTGGTGCAATGAGAGGTTCAGTAGTAGAAAAAGAAAAATAGTTCTTTCAGTTGGAACATTCCTAAAGGAAGAACTTTCAAAAGATTTTAATGTAGTTATGACAAGAGATTCAGATGTTTTTTTGTTGTACTTAGTCAAAGACCTAAGATGGCAAATAAAAAGTAATGCAAAATTATTTGTAAGTATACATGCAAACGCCTCAGAAAGTAAGAATGCAAATGGAGTTGAAGTTTTTTTATTTCTCTAAAAAAATCATCTCCTTATGCTGAAAAGAATTGCTAATTTTGAAAATACTATAGGAGAGCAATATGGAGATAGTAGTGATAAGATAATCCAAATTTCTGGAGAATTGGCTTATAAAAAAAGAATCAGGAAAAATTCAATAAGATTAGCAAGAAAGATTGCTGAAAAATATCTCAAGTGGTTTAGCATTAAAAAAATGGTGGAGTTCATGGTGCAAACTTTGCTGTTCTAAGAGGATTTAATGGAACAGGGGTTTTTAATAGAGCTTGGTTTTTGTTAGTAATTCTTATGATGCAACAATTTTTGGTTGATAGAGATTCTCAACAAAAAAATGGCAGAGGAAATTGCAAAAATCAATTAAAGAATATTTGACAAGGTGATGAAATGAGTAAAAAAATAAGAAAGTAACTTTTAAATCAACTGCTATTTTATTAGGAATACTTATAATTTTATTAATTATAAAGATTTCTATGGCTTCTAAAAAAATAAAATTGGAGAAATTGAGGTTAGAAAAGTTGAAGTCAAAACAGAAGAATTAGTTAAAAATTCCTGCTTATGCTGTAGATAAAGATAGTGATAGCCCCAGAAAATATGCTATTAGTACAAAAGAGGCTGCGACAAGTGATTTATTACAAGTAGCAGTTCAAGATATGACTAAGAACTATTCAGAGGATTTAGAATTAAAAAAATATATTTTCAGTGATACTACAGTATATTATGAATTTAATAAAAAAAGATTTGTCAGAAGGTTTTATGCAAGCCTTACAAATGGTAACAGAAGAAATAATGGGTATAAGTGAAATAAACTTTATAAAAATAAGAGGAGAAAAAGAATGTTTGATAAGTTGGAAGAAGTTGTTGCTAGGTATGAAGAGCTAAATCAAATGCTAGTTAGCCCAGAAGTTTTGCAGATTCAAAAAAATGATAGAATGCAACAAGGCAATAAATGAAATAATGGAGATTGTTGAAAAAAATATAAAGAATACAAAAAAATATGTAGATGATATTGAATTTATAAAAAGAAAGCTTTTAAGACTGAAAAAAAGATGCTGATATGAAAGAAATGCTTAATGAAGAATTAAAAAGAAGCGGAAGAAAAAAATTACCAAGTCTTGAAGAAGAATTAAAAAAATTCTATTATTACCTAAAGATAAAAAATGATGATAAAAAAACGTTATCGTTGAAATAAGAGGTGGAGCTGGTGGAGATGAAGCAGCTCTATTTGCAGCAGACTTATTTAGAATGTATTCAAGATATGCTGAAAGAAGAAAAATGGAAAAATTGAAATCATAGAAAAAAACAAGATGGAGAACTAAACGGACTAAAAAGAAGTAGCCTTCACTATAATTGGTTTAGGTGCGTACTCAAGATTAAAAGTTTGAATCAGGAGTTCATAGAGTACAAAGAGTTCCTAAAACAGAAGCGTCAGGAAGAATACATACATCAACTGCAACAGTTGCTGTTTTACCAGAAGTTGAAGATATACAAGAAGTAATAGTTGATCCTAAGGATTTAAAAAATAGATACTTATAGATCTGGAGGAGCTGGAGGTCAACACGTAAACATGACTGACTCAGCTGTTAGAATAACACATCTACCTACAGGAATAGTAGTTCAATGTCAAGATGAAAGATCTCAATTAAAAAAATAGAGAAAAAGGCAATGAAACACTTACTTACTAAACTTTATGAAATGGAACAAGAAAAAAACAAAGAAGTGAAGTTGAATCAGAAAGAAGATTACAAGTTGGTACAGGAGATGAGAGCAGAAAAAAATTAGAACATATAACTTCCCAGATGGAAGAATCACTGACCATAGAATAAAAATTAACAGTACATCAATTAGAAGCATTTTTAGACGGGGATATAGATGAAATGATTGATGCACTTATAACTTTTCACCAAGCAGAATTATTATCTGCTTCAGAGCAATAATGAATTTACTAAAAAAATATTAAAAATTTGTTGAAGAGTATTTGAAAAAAATACTCTTTTTCAAAACCCCGTTTAGAATCAGAAAAAAATTAGTATCTTATGTTTTTAAACCTTGATAGAATAGCTCTTTATATTCACCATGAAAGAGAATTGACAGAAGAAGAAAAAGACTTCTATAAAAACAATTTTTAAAAACAAATGGTGGAAGAAAAAAATCTTTTGATGAAATAAAGGGAGAAAAGAAAGATTATAAGACAGAAAAATTTAGATATTTTTTTAATAAGTCTGTTGAATATCTTAAGAAAAAAAATGGAGTTCCTAGTGCTTTTAGTAGATACAGAATATATTTTTTTCAGAAGCTTTAAAAAGTAAGTAGAAATACTTTAAAAATATAGTATGTCAAGAGAAATTAAAGAAGAAGATAAGAATAAAATTAGAGAAATGTTGATGCTAAGAGCTAAGAATAGAAAAACCATTACAATATATTTTTAGGGGAATGGGAATTTTTATGGACTTCCTTTTTAAAGTTAGAGAGAATGTTCTAATTCCTAGACCAGATACAGAAATCTTAGTTGAACAATGTATACAACTTATGAGAGAAATAGAAGAACCTAATATTTTGGATATAGGTAGTGGAAGTGGAGCAATATCTATTGCCATTGCAAATGAATTAAAAATCTAGCTCTGTAACAGGGAGTAGATATAAATGAAGATGCTATTAAACTTGCAAATGAAAATAAAGTATTAAACAAAGTAGAAAATGTAAACTTTATGAAATCTGATTTATTTGAAAAAAACTAGATGAAGATTTTTAAATATGATTTAATAGTTTCAAACCCACCATATATAACAAAAGAAGAGTATGAAACTTTAATGCCTGAAGTAAAAAAACTTTGAGCCTAAAAATGCTCTTACTGACTTGGGAGATGGACTACATTTTTATAGAGAAATTTCAAAAAAAGCAGGAGCATATTTAAAAGATACAGGTTATCTAGCTTTTTGAAATTGGTTATAAACAAGCAAAAGATGTTTCAAAAAAATTTTTAGAGGATAATAATTTTGCTATTTTTATCTGTAGTAAAAAGACTATGGTGGAAATGATAGAGTAGTGCTTGCTAAAAAAAGCAATAAAAAGCTGATAATTTTGAAGAAATTGAGGAAGAGGAAGATGTCGACTTATCTTAGTGATTATGATTATTTTTTTACCTGAAGAGCTTATAGGGTCAAAAAAACCTAGAGAACCTAGAGATTCAGCAAAACTTATGTTGATAAATAGGAAAAACAGGGGAAATTGAACATAAGCATTTCTATAATATAATTGACTACTTACAAAAAAGGTGATGTTTTAGTTAGAAATGCAACTAAAGTTATACCAGCTAGAATATATGGATATAAAGGAAAGTGGTGGAGTTTTAGAAATTCTTTTTAATAAAAAAGAATTTCTATAGACACTTGGGAATGTTTATTGAAACCAGCTAAAAAAATTGAAAATTAGGACAAAAAGTTGTATATAGGAGAAAAATAAAGAGCTTATAGCTGAATTATTAGAAATTAAAGAAGATGGCAATAGAATATTAAAGTTTTATTATGAGGGTAGTTTTGAAGAAGTTTTTAGATAAACTTGGTTCTATGCCTTTACCTCCATATATAACAAGAAAAACTAGAAAAATAAAGATAGGTATCAAACTGTCTATGCTCAAAGAGGAGAATCTGTTGCTGCTCCAACTGCAGGATTACATTTTACAGAGGAACTATTGAAAAAAATCTCAGAAAAAGGGTATAGAAATAGTTGATATTTTCTTAGAAGTTGGTCTAGGAACATTTAGACCTGTTCAAACAGAAAAATGTTTTTAGAACATAAGATGCATGAAGAAAGCTTTGAAATTTCAGAAAAAAAGCTGCAAAGGATATAAATGAAGCTAAGGCACAAGGAAGAAGAATTATTTCAGTTGGTACAACTGCAACAAAGAGCATTAGAATCTTCAGTTGATGAAAATGGGAAAATTAATTGCTCAAAAAAAGATACAGGAATTTTTTTATATCCAGGTTACCAATTTAAAAATAGTTGATGCTTTGATAACAAACTTTCACCTTCCAAAAATCAACATTGTTGATGCTTGTTTCAGCATTATATGATAGAGAAAAAAATGCTTGAAATATATAATTTGGCAGTTAAGGAAGAATATCACTTTTTTTAGCTTTGGTGACAGTATGTTTATTTATTAATTGGGGGTAATATGAGAATAATAGCAGGTGAAGCTAAAAAAATAGAATAATAAAAGACAAGAAAAGGTTTTGATACAAGACCAACTCTTGAAAGTGTAAAAAGAATCTCTTTTTTTCAATAATTGCTCCATATGTAGAAAAATTCTGTTTTTCTTAGATTTATTCAGTGGAAGTGGAAGTATCTCACTTGAAGCTGTGAGTAGAGGTGCTAAAAGAGCTGTTATGATAGAAAAAGATGGAGAAGCTTTAAAAATATATTATTGAAAAACATTGATAACTTAGGTTTTACAGATAGATGTAGAGCTTATAAAAAAATGATGTTGTAAGAGCAGTAGAAATATTAGGGAAGAAAAAAAGGAAAAAAATTTGATATAATATTCATGGATCCACCTTATCAAGATAATATCACTACAAAAGTTTTAAAAGGCTATAGATAAGGCAGATATTTTTAGCAGATGATGGCTTAATAATCTGTGAACATCATTTGTTTGAAGATTTAGAAGATAATATATCTTCTTTTTAGAAAAAAACTGATGAAAGAAAAATATAATAAAAAAATATTAACATTTTATACAAAAATAAATTTTAAATATTTTTTTATTATATGAAAAGGAGAGGGAATGGCAAAAAAATACTTTTTGAAGAAAAATTTAGAAAATTTAGATGAAATTATTGAAAAAAACTAGAAAGTGGAGAACTTAGTCTGGACGATGCAATAAAAAGAATATGAAAATGCGATGAAACTTATAAAAAACAGCTTCTAAGATGTTAAATGAAGCTGAGGGTAGATTAATTAAAGTCATTGAAAAAAATGGAGAAATTGAGACAGAGGAGATTTAAGATGAATAGTGATTTCAAAGTTTATTTAAAAAGAAAAAAACTAATTTTTTTGAAACTGAATTAAAAAAAGAGTTAGAAGAACTTTCATACCCAGAAACTATAGCAAAAGGAATGGAGTATGCTCTTTTTAAATGGTGGTAAAAGATTGAGGCCTTTTTTTACTTTTTACAACTTTGGAATTATTAAATCAAGATATACAAAAAGGGGTAAAGTCAGCCATAGGAATAGAAATGATACATTCTTATTCTCTTGTTCATGATGATTTACCAGCTCTTGACGATGATGATTATAGAAGAGGTAAATTAACAACTCATAAAGTTTTTTTGGAGAAGCTGAAGCTATTCTTATAGGAGATGCACTACTGACTTATGCTTTCTATATGTTGTCAGAAAAAAATTTAAATATTTTATCATTTGAGCAAATTACAAAAATTATTTCAAAAAAACTTCTGCTTATTCAGGAATAAATGGAATGATAGGTGGACAAATGATAGATATTGAAAGTGAAAATAAAAAAATTAATCTAGAGACTTTTAAAAATATATTCATAAACATAAGACAGGAAAGTTAATAAAACTTCCTATTGAAATAGCTTGTATTATAGCTGATGTTTCTGAAGATAAGAGACTTGTATTAGAAGAATATGCTGAACTCATTGGTTTAGCTTTTTCAAGTAAAAAGATGATATATTAGATATTGAAGGAACTTTCGAAGATTTAGGTAAGCCTGTTGGAAGTGATGATGATTTACATAAGGCGACTTATCCTAGTATTTTTAGGTATGGAAGAAAGTAAAAAAATTCTAAACGAGACTGTTGAAAGAGCAAAAAAAGATTATACATAATATGTTTGGAGAAGAGAAAGGAAAGATTTTGATTTCTCTTGCTGATTTTATAAGAGAGAAAAATCTTAATATGTGGGATTAGTTAACTTTGGCCACAGATTTTTATCTGTGGCTTTTATTATACACAGGAGGAAAAAAATTTATGAAAAAAATCGGTTTTTATTTTTTTGGAGCTTTGTTAATTATTGTGTTAGGGTATTATTTTTTTTAAATAATAAAAAAAGATAATAGCCAAGAACAAGTTGCTCAAGAAAAAGGCACAAGTTACAGAAGAAAAGGTTATAAATGTTGGGGTATTACAATTACTTAGTCACCCAGCTTTTAGATAGCATTTACAAAGGAATGGTAGAAGAACTTGCAAGACAAGGTTATGAAGATGGAAAGAATATTAGAATTGATTTACAAAAATGCTCAAGGAGAACAAAGTAATCTTGCTCTTATGAGTGAAAAAAATTAGTTAGTGAAAAAAATGATATCTTAGTAGGAATTACAACACCTGCAACTTTAAGTCTTGCTAATGCAACAAAGGATATTCCTATAATCATGGCAGGAATTACTTATCCAGTTGAAAGCAGGTCTTATTACAAGTGAAGAAAAAAACCAGGAAATAATATCACTGGAGTAAGTGATAGAACACCTATAAAACAACAACTTGAATTAATGAAGGAAATTATACCTAACTTAAAGAAAATTGGTCTATTATATACTTCAAGTGAAGACAACTCAATAAAACAAATTGAAGAAGCTAAAAAATATGCAGCTGAATTAGGATTAGAAGTTAAATTAGCTTCAATAGCAAACTCTAATGATATTCAACAAGTTACAGAAAGTTTAGCAAGTGAAGTTGAAGCGATATTTGTTCCTATTGACAATACTATAGCAAGTGCTATGGCAACAGTTGTAAAAGTTACAGATAAATTTAAAATAGGAGTTTTCCCTTCAGCTGACACTATGGTTGCTGATGGTGGAGTTTTAGGTTTAGGAGTTGACCAATATCAAATTGGAGTTGAAACTGCAAAAGTTATAGTAGATGTAATAAATGGTAAAAAAACCAGCTGACACTCCTATTGTTTTAGCTAATGAAGGAGTTATATACTTAAATGAAGCAAAAAGCACAAGAATTAGGAATAGAAATTCCAGCAACTATTAAGGAAAAAAAGCACAAATAGTTAAGTAGTATTTAGTAAAAATAGTTCGTTATTAGCCAGATTTCTAAACGGATAAAAAAATTAAGAATTCGCTGCAAATTCGGCAAACTCACTTTGTTCAAACAAGCCGAGATTTGCTCGGCTCATTCTATTTAATTTTTATCCTGAAAATCTGGAATATAACTCACTTATTTTTTTCTAAAAATCTTTATATAGAAGATAGGAAGGAAGAGGAAAATGGATTTAATTATTTCAGCAATTTCACAAGGACTGTTGTGGAGTTTACTATCGTTAGGTTTTATTTATAAGTTTTCGTGTCTTAAATATTGCAGATATGACAACAGAAGGTTCTTATCCTTTAGGAGCAGCTGTTTGTGTTATGCTTATACAAAGTGGTTATTCACCTTTAACTGCAACAATCATAGCAATGCTTGTTGGTTCTCTTGCAGGCTTAGTAACAGCTATCTTTTATCAATGTTTGTAAAATTCCAAGTTTACTTGCAGGTATTCTTACAATGACAGCTTTACTTTCAGTAAATCTTCGTATAATGAAAAAGACCTAACTTAAGTCTACTTAATAAGGAAACTATTTTTTTGATAGTTTATCAAAAATTAAATTTATCACCTTATTTTGATATCATATTATTAGGTTTAATAGTGATTTCTATTGTAATTTTAGCAATGCATTTATTTTTTTGATACTGAGTTAGGACAAGCTCTAATTGCAACAGGAGATAATCCTAAAAATGGCAACATCATTAGGAATATCTACTAAAAAAAGATGACTACTCTTGGACTTATGCTTTCAAATTCATTGATAGCCTTAACAGGAGCAATACTTTCTCAAAAACAATGGATATGCTGATGTTAATAGTGGATTAGGAGTAATTGTTGTCGCTCTTGCTGCTATTATAATAGCAGAAGTGATTTTTACTGATGTAAACTTTTTTTAACACGTCTTGTTTGTATAGTATTTGGTTCTATGATATATCGTTTACTTTTTAGTTTTTTTGTATTGAAATTAAATGTAATACAAGCTAATGACTTTAAATTGGTTTCAGCTCTTTTAATAGCACTATTTTTTTAAGTGTACCTGAATTAAAAAAAGTTTTCTTTTAAAAGTTAGGAAAAGGTGATAAATAATGCCATACATAGAATTAAAAAAATATAAATAAAGTTTTTTTAATCCAAATTCAAACAGAGAACATCATGCTTTTTGAAAAATATAAATCTTGTTATTAATAAAGGAGATTTTTATCACAATAATTGGTGGAAATGGAGCAGGAAAAATCAACATTATTTAATGCGATATCTGGAGTTTTTTTCCTTTAGATAGTGGAAGTATATCAATTAATGACATAGAAATTTCATCAACAAAGGAATTTGAAAGAGCTAAGTATATAAGTCGTGTTTTCCAAAACCCTTTAGATAATACAGCTCCTCGTATGACAGTTGCTGAGAATATGGCATTAGCTCTTAACCGTGGAGAAAGAAGAACATTAAAATTTAGTAAAAAAATAAAGATAACATAGCCTTATTTGAGAATTTATTAAAAAAATCTTAATTTAGGGTTTAGAGCAAAAAAACTAAATACTGAAATGGGAGTTTTATCTGGTGGGACAAAGACAAGCTATAGCCTTACTTATGGCAACAATGAAAGCTCCTGAACTAATTTTTATTAGATGAGCATACTGCAGCTCTTGATCCAAAGACACAAAAGAAAATTATGCTTTTATCAGAAGAGAAAGTAAAGGAAAAAAATCTTACAGCTCTTATGATAACTCATAATCTTCAAGATGCTTTAACTTATGGTAATAGAATGTTACTTTTTACATCAAGGAGAAATTGTTAGAGACTTTTTCAGAAGAAGAAAAAAAGAAATTATCTGTAACAGATTTATATAAGATTATGGTTGACCTTGATGAATAATATTTTATTTATTTTTTTATAGGAAATTATGCTATATTATAGATAAATAGAAAAATTTTATTAAAGGGAGAAAAATAATATGAGAATAAGAAGTGTTGAAACAGCTATAAGAGCAGATGTTAGCAGAAATATTCCTAATGGAGTAGATGCTTTAGGAATATTTGATAATTTAGTACAACCAATTTTTTTCCATTTCCAGTAGAAAGTCTTTCTATAATACTTTCTTTCTCAGAAATGGAAGGACCTACAATGTTTCAAGTGAGAATAAATGCACCAAATGATGATTTGGTATCAAAAGGAGATTTTTGGAGTATTACCAGATCAATTTGGTTATGGAAGAAAAAGTAATTAATTTAGGTGGAATTTTTAATTAGTGAAAGAGGGAAATACACTATAGATATTTTTTTGAATTAGGTGTTGATAAAAAAATTAAAAATTCATAAAAAAACTAGAAGATTATTCTTTGCTGATTACCCACCTCAAAGAGAATTTACTGATGCTGAAAAAGCAAGCTATATTAGAAGATGAAAGCTTGATAAGAGTTGTTAAAACAGAATTCAAACCTTTTTGAATTCGCAAACGATGATACTGTAAAAACCTATTAAGTTACAAATATCTTTTAGATGACTCTGTACCATTAGAAGAAGGATACATTGCAGTTCCTGAAGATAATACTATTTTTAGTAAAAAGGGAAAAAAATTTGATTTAACAGGTATGAGAAGACATGTTGAATGGATGTTTGGAAAAACCTATACCTAGACAAGAAGAAGAACCTGATGAAGAAAAAAATAAGGTGTTAATATGAGTGTAAAAATATGTAGCTATGAAGCTAATATCATTTGTAGATAAAGGAAGTTATTCAAATATTGTTTTTAAATGATGCTTTTTAAAGAATTCTATCTTACAGCTAAAGAAAAAAAGCCTTTATTACTGAAATATTCTATGGTGTTCTAAGAAATAAAAAAATTTCTTAGACTATATGATAGAAAAAAATACCAAAGTAATAAAGAAAGAATGGATAAGAAATCTATTAAGAATTTCAATTTACCAATTAACTTTTTATGTCAAGTGATGCTAAAAGGTGTTGTTTGGGAAGCAACTGAAATTGCTAAAAAAAGCATGGAATAGCTATTTCTAAATTTATAAATGGAACTTTAAGAAACTATTTGAGAAATAAAGATTTAGAAATAAAAAAACTACATGATGAGAAAAAAACTATGAAATTTTTGTACTCTATTCCACAATATTTTTTTGTGATATATTAGAAAAAAACAATATGGAAGTGAAAAATTTAAACCAAGCTATTATTAGTTTAAAAGAAAAATTCCTTATTTATCAGTAAGAGTAAATAAATTAAAAATATAGTGAAGAAGAATTTGAAGAATTTTTTTAAAAAGAAAAAAAGATATACAAATTATAAAAAAAGTTGATTCAGTATATTATATTAATTCAGGCTTGATAATAAATTCTAAAGAATTTAAAGTAGGAAAAAAATAATAGCTCAAGATGCTTCATCATATTTAGCAGCTAAAAAAACCTAGGAGTAAAGCCAAATGAATTAGTTTTAGATATCTGTGCTGCACCAGGTGGAAAAAAACTGCAGTTCTTGCTGAGGAAATGGAAAACAAAGGTGAAATCATAGCTATAGATATACATCAACATAAGAAAAAAACTGATTGAAGAAAAATATGAAAAAAACTAGGAATAGATATAGTCAAAGCTACCGTTTTAGATGCTAGAAATGTGAATAAACAAGGTAGAAAATTTGATAAAAATCTTAGTTGATGTGCCTTGTAGTGGTTATGGAGTTATAAGAAAGAAACCTGAAATTCTATATACAAAAAAATAGAGAAAAATATAGAAGAACTAGCCTCATTACAACTAGAAATTTTAAACTCAGCAGCAGATATATTAAAAGATGGAGGAGAACTAATTTATAGTACCTGTACTATAATTTCTCAAGAGAATACTGAAAATGTTGAGAAGTTTTTTTAAATGAAAGAAAAGAATTTAAAGTTAAAAGCTTTTAAATATTCCTGAAAATGTTTCTGGTGAATATGATAAGTTTGGAGGTTTTTCTATAAATTATAAGGAAGAAATAATGGATAATTTCTATATTATAAAGTTAGTAAAGGAAGAAAAAAATGCTAGAAGAATTAAAAAGAAGCAAACAGTTATATTTCATCAAAAAAATTGATAAATATAGAAGTAGAAGTTTATTGATAAAAGAGATTGAAGAAGATGCTGAAATCAATAATGTTCCAATAATCAGTAAAGAAATTAGAGAATATTTAAAATTTATTATAAAAATCAAATAAAAAAATATAAAAAAATATTCTAGAAATTGGAACTGCTACTGCTTATTCAGGAATTATTATGGCTGAAGAAATCCAAGATAGAAATGGTTTTTTTGAGTACAATAGAAATTGATGAAGACAGATTTAAAATTGCTAAATCTAATTTTTGAAAAAAAGCTAATTTGAAAAAAATATAGAACAAATTCTAGGAGATGCCACAGAAGAGATAGAAAAAAATTAAATAAAAAAATTATGATTTTTATTTTTTTATCGATGCAGCTAAAGGACAATATAAAAAAATTCTTTGAAGATTCATATAAACTTTTTAAATAAAGGTGGACTTGTGTTTATAGATAATATCCTTTTTAGAGGTTATTTATATAAAGAAAGTCCTAAGAGGTTTAAGACTATAGTAAAAAGATTAGATGAGTTTATAGAATATCTTTATGAGAATTTTGAAGATGTAACTTTACTCCCTATATCTGATGGGGTTATGTTAGTTAATAAAAATTAAATACTTGTACAATAAGGAGTTGCAAATTATATAACAACTCCTTTTTAATTTATAAAAAAATATTATTATAATGCTTTTTAATAATTTAAAAAAATTTAGTATAATAGAACAATAAATTAAAAAAATATATGGAGGTTTTAAAATGGCAGATGGACACAAAAACACCGACGGAATTAGTGGACTATATTATTAAAGTTGGAATAGATAAGGCGACTAAACCCTTATTTAAACTTATGTTACTTGGAATTTTTTTGGAGGAGCTTTTATAGCACTTGGAGGAGCAGGAAATATCATTTCATCTTCTACTTTAGTGAAAAACTGATCCAGGATTTTGCAAAAATTTTTTTAGGAGCAGCTGTATTCCCAGTGGGACTTATTTTAGTTGTAACACTTGGAGCTGAATTATTTACAAGTAACTGTTTATTATCAGTTGCATTCGTAAATAAAAAAATTAGTTTTACACAAATGATTAGAAATCTTGTAACTGTTTATCTTTTTTTAACTATGTTGGAAGTTTCATAGTTGCTTATATCACAGTAAAAGGTGGAAGTTTTAATACAGATTCTCTTGCATATTTACAAAAACATAGCTACTCATAAAGTAGATGCTTCAGCTTATGCTCTTTTTATCAAAGGTATACTATGTAATGTTCTAGTATGTGGAGCTGTTATTCAAAGTTATACTTCAAGAGATACTATAGGTAAATTAGTTGGAGCTTGGTTACCTATTATGCTATTCGTTCTTATTGGTTATGACCACTCAATAGCAAATATGTTCTATCTAACTGCTGCTAAATTAGCAGATTCAAGTTTATTTGGAGTTTCTGGTATCTTATATAATCTATTTTTATGTTACATTAGGAAATATCTTAGGGAGCTTTAGCTATAGGATTACCTCTATATTTCTCATATTATAAAAAAATCAGATAACTAAAATAATATTTTTAAAAAGGGGCTGTTGCAAATTAACAAAAAAAGTAAAAAAATAGTTCGTTACTGAGTAAATTTTTTTATCTAAAAATTTCCATTCGTAACTCACTTATTTTTTTACTTTAAGATGATAATTTAACTTTGTAACAGTCCATTTTTTTATTATGTTTGACATATTATGATTAGACAATTAATTTTTTTTACAGAAATATAAATGACAGATATCAATAGCAAAAGTTGCTCCTATACATTGCTGATAGTTTAGATATTCATTTAAAAAGAAATATCCAAAAAAATACCTGAAAAACAGGTTCTAAAGATAAAATAAATCCTACCATAGTGGAAGATAACTTTTTTTGTGCAATAGTTTGAGCTATGTACCCAAAAAGCCGTACAAAAAAATACCTAATATTATTATACATAACCAGAAAGTTTTATTTTTTTTGGAATTACAAAATTTTTCTATTGGATATTGAATAAAAAAAGAAAAATAGAGATACCCAAGCAAATTGTAATACTCCTAAAGCTGTTGGGTTATTATTTTTTTACGATTCTTTCAGTCAATATTATATAAAAATGTAAAAAAAGAAAAGCACAAATTAGACAAAGGATATCTCCAATATGCAATTCTAAATTTTTTTATCTAATGTTAATAGCATAATCCCTATCGGTACAATAATAAGAACAAGAAAAAAATACTTTTTTTAGGTTTTTCTTTATTAAAAAAACCCAAGAAAAAAATGGAATAAAAAAATAACTGATAAACTTATTAAAAAAACTTGCATTGGTTGCAGTGGTATATTTTACCCCAATAGTCATTGTTATAAAAAAATTAAAAAAATAATAATCTCCCCAAAAGAAGAGAATAAAAAAATTCTCTTCTTTTTATTGGAAATATTTTTCTTATGTAAAAAAATTAATGAAATTATAAAAGCTATTGAAAAATCTAAAAGCTTATTATATGAAATTCTGTTGAGTAATTTAAACATATTTTTTTGTTAAAAACATAGGTCATTCCAAAAAAAGATAGTGGCAATAAACATATAAATGTTATATTTATGATTTACTTGCATTCTAACACCTCTTTTAAATTTTTTTAAATTTGACATACATCTATCCATTCAATGTAATTTGAAGCTTTTTCAAGTTCTTCTAAAGTAAGTTCAATAGCACTGTCTAAGTCATACTATAATATATTTTTCATCAAGTAGAAAAATCTACTAATCTTATGATTTTAATTCCGTCATGTACTCCTAGATAACTTTCATCATTAGTGATTATTATTTTTTTCAAAGTTATCTTGAATTTTTATAAAATGGAGCTAACTCTCTTTCTCTTGTGCTAGAGCTAGCAATATTTTTCAGTTACTTGTATGTAGATTTTTTTGTATTTGCATTTGTAGCAATGAAAATCTATTTCATTATCTCCAATTTTACCTATTGCCACATCATATCCACGACGTAATAATTCAAAAATAAACAATATTTTTCAATAATATGTCCTATATCTCTATTTCTAAATCCTAATAGGTAATTTCTTAGTCCAATGTCTACTATATAATATTTTCCTAAAGTTTTTTTAAAAAAATTCTTTTACCTTTGATGTCAAATCTTTTTATTTCATAAAAAAACATATGCTTCAAGAAGGGTTGCTACATAAGACTGTACCGTTTGAACAGCAGGTTTAGTTTCAATTAATTTTTTTCATTTAACAAAACATTAGAAATGGAATTAATAGAAGTATTATTTCCAATGTTATCTACTAAAAAAACATTATAATTTTTTTCTTAGTAGACTTGAGTCAGTTACCTGTCTTCTATCTTTTTTTGTTTTATCACGCTCTAAGATATCTCTTATTACTACACTTGAATAAATTCCATCAAGAATAGTTAGAGCCTTATCTATTTCTAAAGGAAGTTCTGTAAGACTAGGCATACCACCAAAAAGTGATATAAGCATCAAAAAGTTCTTTTTATTTCATATGCTTCACCATTTTTCATTTTTCAACTTTTCTAGTTATACCTCCAGTTAGACTTTTTCTTTTCAATAATTTTATATCCATGAAAGTCAATAAATTCAATAAAAGATAAAGGATAAACTTTAATCTCAATACTTCTCCCCGCTAAATAAGTTGCATACTCACTTGATAGTAAAAAAAGCATTAGAACCAGTTATATAGATATCACATTCAAAATCAACTCTAAATGAATTTATAGCATCTTGCCATTCTGGAACTTTTTTTGTATTTCATCAAAAAAACAAATAAGCTTTTTTTATCTTTTAGGTAAATTACTTTTTTTACATAATTATATAGATCTTCAACAGTCATTCTTTTTGAATTCCATTGACTCAAAAATTTATTTGTATAATTTGATTTTTTTTCTATACCATTATCTAAAAGATGTTTTATCATTAATTTCATTAGACTTGATTTTACCACAACGGCGAATACCTGTGATGATTTTTAACAAAAATCAGTATCTTTGAATTCAATTAGTTTTTTTCTAAGTAGTGACTACGATTTTTTTAATTCATTTTTCTTTTTTTAGCATGAATTTCACCTCTATAAAAAGTATAACATAAAAATTCAATATTTTTAAAAAGTTTTTTTAGTATTAATACTAAAAAAATATTTTTTTAAAAAAAGTTTTTTTAACATTGATACTAAAAAAACTTCCACTCGTTAATGGAAGTTTTTATTAAGATTTTAAAGTAATTTAGGTACATTAGAATTGATTTTATCTATGATATTAACAATTTTTTTGTAAATCATTCTCATCTGTAAAAAGATTAAAAAAATAGATGTTCCTAAAATATCATTTGAAAGTTTAGGGATTTCGCTCTTAGAGTAAGCACCATACTTTTACTATATTTTCAATTATTAAATTAATTAATTCAATTTGATTAGAGTTGAACTTTTTCAGTATTTAAAAAAATTCAGAAAACTCTCTATTAATAGCTTCCCTATCTAAACCAATAAGAGAACGAATAAAGATACCAAAACTTTCTTTTTTTCCCATAAAGGCTAGATATTTTTTTCAATTTCAGTATTATTTTTCATTCTTTTAGACTTTCAAGACTAACTTCTTCATTACTATATAAAAGTTGCTTTTAGTTCTTTTTAAATCTTCTTCATCTAGCTCTATATTATTTCTTAATTTCTTTATAGAAAGCAGTTCCTTATTTTTTTTATCTAAGTATTTTTTTGAAATTTTTGCTTTAGAGTTAATATATGCAGAGGCAAAAAAAGTGTTTATATCTTTAACTTCTGTAGAAATATATGTGTCTTCAAAATCTCCAGTAACATAATTCAAATGTTTTTCCATCAGCATCAATAAATATTGTTAAAGGTTCGATAATATCCTTTTAAATTTTTTTAACTCTAAAATATCAATATTTTTTTAGATAATTTTCATCTTTTATTAATTTTCATAATATAATCAGTATTTTTTTGAATTTCTTTTTATAGTTCCCTTCTTTGCTAATCCTTTTTGCTATGTCAGAAATTTCCATTTTTTTCATTTTCCACTTTTTTTTATTATCAAATAATTTAAGTTGCATTTTTTTAAAAATAAGATTTTCAAATTTCTTCTCCATCTCAGTTTTTTTCTGTAACAGGAAAAGGTAGAGAACTTAGATTTTTTTATTATTTCATCAACATTTTTTTCTTCTAAATTTCTTAAGACATCAATGTTTTTTTATATTTTTTTACATAAGAAATTTTTGTTCTTACTGAAATATTTTCTTCATTCAAAGCCGATATTAAATCATATATTTCATTCACTAAATCTTCCCAAAGTTTCTTATAATTTTTCATCTATTTGATATTCTAAATTTTTGAAGTTTGTAAATCATCTTAACTTTATTTTCAAAGATTCTACTAGATAATGATTTTTCCTAATTTTTGTATTATCTTCATCAAAGCTACTTTTGCATTTCAAAAGTACGAGAAATTTCTACAGAAATCTAAAAATTAAGAAATCTTTTTTTATCTTGACCAGGACCATAGATATCTTTTACATTTTCTAGTTCCTCTACCTATCATTTGCCAAAAATTTAGCTTTTTGATTTTACTTTCTTATAGAAAAACTAGATTTAATATTTGTGGAACATCTATTCCAGTATCAAGCATGTCAACAGACACAGCTATTTGAGGAAGACTATTAGGATTAACAAATCTTTCTATTAACGTTTGTGCTTTTTTTCAACTTTTGTTGTTATTTTTTTGACAAAATTCACCATCAAGATTTTTTTATAACTTATTAAAAAGTTTCTACAATGTGTTCAGCATGTTTGTCATTTTTAGCAAATATTATAGTTTTTTTCCTAATTTATCTCCTGATTCAATTTTATAACCTTCTTCCATAATAGTAGTAAGTATTTTTACTAGTTGTTCCTTCATTAAAAAAACCATGAATTTAAACTATCTCCAGAAATTTCTTCAGGCATACTGTCTGCTTCATCAAAAAGAGTTTCATATTTTTTTCTTTTTTTCTTCTTCTGAAAGTTTACTATAAACAATACCATTTTCTGGATAATTTAAAGAAATTTCCTTGATTTTTAGGTAATACTAAAAAAATTCATCTTTAGCTGCTTCAAATAAATCATAAGAATCAGTAGGTTCTTTTTGAATTCATATCAAAAAAACTTTAAATGTATTTCTATCTATTTCATTTTTTTAGGAGTTGCAGTAAGACCTAAAATTAAGCTATCAAAAATATTCAAATAAATCTCCATATTTTTTTGATAGATGCTTCTATGTGCCTCATCAACAATAATTAAATCAAATGCACCTACTCCATATTTATTCGTTCCATCTTCTCTACTTTTTTTCTGACTCTGTCATCATTGTTTGATAAGTTGAAAAATACAATTTTTGCATTATCTCTATCTTTTTCAGCCACTAAATCAACAAGAGTATAGTCAGGTAAAGAATTTTTAAAAACTATTTAATGCTTGTTTAACAAGGGCTACTCTGTCAGCTAAAAAAATAAAGTTCTTTTAACCATATTTAGTCTTGATAAAGCAATCTACTAATGAGATGGCAACTCTTGTTTTTTTCCTGAACCTGTTGCCATAACAAGTAAGGATTTTCTATTTCCTGAAATATAGTTTTTCTATTGCTTTTTTTACAGCTCTTTCTTGATAATATCTATCTATTATTTTTTTATTTATGGAAATGTCATTTGAAGTAATTTTTTTCATTTCTTCTAGCTATGATTTTTTTAAAAAGTTCTTCTTTTCTATAGAAACCATAAATTCTTCTAGGAATAGAATTTTTGTTTTCATAGATGAATATTTCAAAAACCATTAGTTACAAATCTTATTGGGAAAAAAGTTAAATTTTTTTCTCCAAAGCTTCAGCATATTCTAAAGCTTGAAATTCTCCTTTTTTTAGCATTATATGAAGCTTTCTTAGCCTCTATTATTGCAAGAGGGTAAGCAGAATCACTCCCATAGAACATAATCTATATTACCTTTTCCAGAACTCGTACTCTTTAATCCTTCAACTTCATATTCAAACATATTCTTATCATTTAAATTCCAACCAGCTTTCATAAGCAAGAAATCTATAAATAATTTTTCTAGTTTCTTTTTCAGAAAAATTACTATTATTTATTTTTTTGTATTATGTTTTTTTAGTAGGCACTACTTCTATTTTTTTCAATATTATTTTTTTACATCATTATCTGTTAACTTAATATCATTGATATTTTTCTTCTTCAGATGATAAATGTGTAATATATTTCTCATCAAATTTTTATATCATCAGTTTTAAGGGTAGAACCATAACAATAAGCTATCCAAAGTGTGAAATCAAAAATTCCCTTCAAAGAATTTAAAAGCAATATCTTTATTTAAAGATAAGTTTCTGTCTGGATTAGAAATTATATTTTTTTAACATGTGAGCAGCATCATTACCAAATTTTCTAATAAGGTTAAGACCAGCTATTTGACTTTCATCTTGAAATAAATCTTTGAATTCTTTTTTTGTTAATAAGTTCATTAAGAGACATTTCATTATATGAAGTTTGAATTTTTTTCAAATTTATATACTAAGCCAACACAAAAATTCAAGTGCCAATCTTGAGTAAAAAAAGCACTTGTCCTAGGCTTGATATAACAGTTTTTTTCTCAGCTTCTAAACACAGTTCATATAAATCTATAAACTCATCTTTTTAAAAAAATCAAAAATTACTCATTGATTTTGTTCCCCTCTTGATGCTCTAAATAAATTTATTTGAAATTGAAGAAGTATTTTAATTAACCAATGTATTTTCTATGTGAAATTTTTTTACATTATTTTTGGCTAACCATTGCATATTGTAAAGTGGTATCTATTTTTTTGATGTCCTAATAATTGTTGAACTTGCTCTATAGGCATTCCTTTATCTATCGCCTTTGTTGCTAGGGTTCTTCTAAATTTATGAGGATGAACCTTAGTAATATTTAATTTTTTTCCCAAGTTCTCTAAGCATTATTTCTACACCACTAATTTGCAACCTTTTATGTGGTTTTTAAAAGAGAAACAAAGAGTGCAGAATTATCATCATCTCTTGTTTTTCAAATAATTATGCAGATGAATTTTTGGTTCTTGCATCAAAAATATACTTTTCTTTCTTTATCTCCCTTACCAAATACAACACATTCTCTTCCTTCAAAATCAATATCTTCTATATTTAATTTAACTAATTCTCCAACTCTCATTCCTGTTGAAGCTAAAAATATCAATAATAGCTAAATCTCTTAAAGATTTACAATTATCTCTCATAATTTCCATTGCTTCATCGGAATAAGTTTCTTTTACTACTGTTCCTGTTTTTTTACTTTATGTATTCTTCTAACAGGACTTTTTTTAAAAATATAATCCTCTTCTTCAAGCCAAGCAAAAAAAGCTTGAAAAAAATTCTTCTAATATTATCTATTGTTATTTTACTTGCATTTCCTTCTTTTTTTGATAGTTATCCAAATATTCTCTTAAATCATTTGTTGTAATGTGCTTAATAGATTTATCAATTTTTAAATAAATTTTCTATTGTTGCTTTTATAATATTTTTAATGATTTTCTTGAACAACCTTCAACATGTTTAGCTGATAAAAAAAGCTTCTAAATATTCAATATTTTTCCTTTTTCATCTCTATCAGCACCTTCTTTTTTTTACAATTTCCAAATCATACAAGTAATGTGCAAGCACCTTATGTAATTTTTTTCCATTTGTCCATTTGTTAATGTAGAAGACATAGCTTGTTTTTATGTCTAAAAATTAAAGTATCTACCATCTTTGTACCTCCTAAAAAAATCTGATACTTTAATTTTTAACATACTTCTATATTTGTAAACTTGCTGATTTTTTTAAAAAGCTATAATTCTCTTTTTCTTCTTCTATCAAAGGTTCTACTAAAGATATAAAAATTTTTCAATATCTTGATTTCTTAAAAATATCCATATATTTAGCTCTATTTTCTACTGTAATAACGAAAAGGAGTTAAGTTATTTTCTAACATTAAAAGCAAGCATTATTAATCTTCCTGTACGTCCATTTCCATCAGAGAAAGGATGTATCCTTTCAAACTTTATATGATATTTAAGAATTATTTTTTTATTTTCTCGATATCAGAATTAGAATTTTTTTAATTGGAAGTTCATATTTTCAAAGCCATTCATTCATTTTTATATGGAGTTTCACTTGGACTTGCTGTTTCAAAAATTTGCTCCTCTTATATAGTTATAGTCCGTCTTAAAAATTTCCAGCATTATGATTTAATCTATTTAATAAAAATCTTATTAATTTCTTTTTATCATATAGATATCTACTGTATTATTTTTGTAATTCAGCTAATAAAAAAACTTTTAAAAGCATCTGAATGATTTAAAACTTCTAAAAAAATTCTCTTTTAGACATTGCATTGGGAATAGTATCATCTAAAAATGATAGTTGCAGTTTCATTTAGTGTTAATGTATTCCCTTCAATAGCATTTGAATGATATATTATCCTTACATTTAAGTCATCTATATAGTCTTTTAGAAAAGTTATCTAATAATTTAAATCTTCTCAACTCCTTTCTTTTTCATGGTTCAGTAAAGGTTAAATGATAATTTCTCTATTTTTTTTCTACTTTTTCAGCAAATTTTTTTTCTGTAACTCGATTGGAGGTAATGTTAGCTTATATTTTTAATAATGCTGCTTGATTTAAATGAGGAACAGTTGCTCAATCTTAATGTCATCAATAAATTTTTTTAAAAATCCTCTGATATTAAAGAGTGCATTAGATAAGTCACATTTAAGTTATTAACTTTAGGGTCTTAAGACGAATACACCACTATTTAGAGTTGCAGGTTTTTTTCTAATTTATCTACAATAGCAACTTTTACCAATTGTTCCATCTTTTTGTCAAAAAGAATATCGTTTATTTTTTTACTTTTATATTTTCATCTTGATTATATCTTTCTTTAGTAACATAGAAACAATTTTTTTAAAAATCAATTTTTTTCATTTTTAAAAATCTACTCCTGTTATTAAATAGTATTCCCCATTTGATAAATATTCCTTTTTTTTGTTAAACCTTGCCAACCAATTCTTGCTTTAATGTAACAAAGGTTGGCAATACTTTCTTTTTCTCCAATCGAATATTTTGTAAATAAAGATTTGTTTAAAAAAACTTAATTCATTTTTTTATTTGCTTATTTTTTTATCAATAAATATATTAATATTTTTTTAAAATTTTTTTATTATCATTTTTTTGTTTTTTTCTAAAGAAATAATAGGAATTTTTTTATATTTTCTAAATACTCCTTACTTATATGTTTTAATCCAGCACCTCTAAAAACCATTTTCAAGAATATAAATATTTTTTTAATAAGTATCTATAAATAAATTCTATTAAAAAAATTTTTTTATCTTTACTTTCTAAAACCAAACAATCAGTAGATACAGAAAAACTTTCCATAAGAATGATGTAAATTTGCATTTCCACCTGTTCCAATAATAAGAGCCTCATTTGAATATTCATAATAATCTAAAAAAATTTATTTTTGTTCTTTACTAGAAGTATAAAAAAATTATATTTACCTATTTTTTTGATCCTTCACTAGCCTTAATTTTTTTGATTTTTTTCTGAAATGATAATATATCTTTAATTTTTTTATATTCCATTATGCACCTACCTTAAAAATATCTAAATGATAATTTTTAGGGTATTAATCAAAATATTTAGAAATCAAACTATTATATAAATTTTTCTGCCTCTTTTATAGCCTCTTCAATTTCAAATGATAATTTCTCTATTAAAAAGCAAATATTCTTTTTATTTTATCTTGCTTATCCATTCCAACTATTGAGATTTTAAGAGTTGAAATATTATTTTTATTAATTGCTTTAAATGTACTACCGACACCTATTTTTTTTCAATTTTTTTGATTTTTGTTCTTTTTAATAAATAGAACAAATAAAGATAGTCAATTTTTTTTTGGGTTTTATAGAAGCAAGACCTCTTCCTATACAAGACTTTTGTGTAGCAATATTTACATCACCAACAGGTGCTCTAACAGACATTAAGATATCATTTTTCTTCTACTACTTTTTTATTGGAGAATTACAATAAACAGTTGCTTCTTTTATATAAATATCACTAAATTCTGTTTTTTTCCTTGATAAAATGGTAATCCTTTTTTTATCTTTATTATATGATTGAGATAATGGAGATTGTCCCATAATAATATCTGCTACATCATTAAGTTGTTTTTCAACTCCATTTTTTTATTAAATTTTGTAAATAAAGATTTGTTTAATTCCTTTAAAAAGGCTAATTGAGACTTTCTAAGCTGTATATTATTTTCTAGTAATTCTAATTTTTTTGATAATTTCTTTTTGGATTTCAAGACTAGGTAAATTTATTTCTATTTTTTTCAAAAGAGGATTTATTTATTATTTTTTTACAGTTGTAGATGAAGCGATGCTTTCAAGATTATTTTTTTATAGTTTTTTTAAATAAAAAAATATAAATATAATAAATCTACATTTTTTTATCTTTTTAAAAATAAGACTATTTATTTGTTGATTTGTAATAGCATCTTCTTTTAATATACCTAGTTTCCCTAATGAACCTATACAGCATACACATATAGAATTTTTTTAGGTATAATTCTTCCTTGTTTAGCACCTATTTTTTTGAAACATATATATTAGGAGTTATATAGTTAATTCCCTCATATTTTTAATTCTGGTGGTGTAATAAATGGAACTTCATCTTTATCCCAGTATTCTTTTATTTTTTTTAAGAGGAGTATTACCAGTTATAACTTCACAAACATCTCCTAATTTAACTTTCTTCCATTCATTCTTATTAAATATCTTCATCTAGCATCACTTTTTAACTCTTTCAACTTTTCATCAATAGATTTTTGAAAGTTCTTCTAATTTTTTTCCAAAAATTACCTTAGGGTTCTTCATATTCAACTTTTTTTCATAAACAATTTCTTTATATTTATTAATTGATAAATCATAGTCATTATCAATTATTTCTTGTTTAGGAACAAAGAAAGATTTATCAGTTCTCTTTTCTATCTTTTTTTCGTTTTCTAAATTAGAAAATCTTTCTATGATATCTGGGATATCGTTTTTCTTCAACAGGATTTCTTTTTATCATCAAGAGAATATCCATCAGCTGTCATATCATAGAACCAAACATTATCAGTTCCACCTTTTCCAGTCTTTGTGAAAAATTAAAAATACCTGTCGATACTCCAGCATAAGGTTTGAATACTCCACTTGGCATAGAAATAACAGCTTCTAATTGGTTATTTTTCAATCAATTCTTTTCTTAAATTTTTTTATGTGCATTTGAAGCTCCAAATAGTACCCCATCAGGAACGATAACAGCACCTCTACCACCAATTTTTAAAAAGTCTTAAGAATAGAGCAATAAATAACAATTCAGTCTTTTTTTAGTCTTTACAACTCTTGTTAAAGTATTAGAAAGTAAGGCTTCATCAACACTTCCTTTGAATGGTGGATTAGCAAGGATTAGAGTATAATCACTTTCTTCACTATAATCTGTTGAAAGAGAATCTATTCTTTTCAATTTAGGTGTTTTCATATCATGAAGTAATAGGTTCATTGCAGAAATTCCTAACATTGTTGCATCAGTATCATTTCCATGTATCATAGCAGTTGAGAAAATATTTATAAATTTCTGGTGAAGTTGCTAAGATATCTTTAAAGTTTCTCTTTATATATTCTATTGAACTAACTAAGAATCCAGATGTTCCACAAGCTGGGTCAATTATCTTGTCTTCAACAGTAGGTTTCATAAGTTCAACCATCATATTTATAATATGTTTAGGGTGTTCTAAATTGTCCATTTTTACCAGAAGTTGATAATTTAGAAAGTAAATATTCATATAAATCCCCTTTAGTATCTTTTATCTTCAACCATTTGAGGATTATTAAAAATTTCTTCAATAGTATCCATTGTATTTTTGTAAAAACAGCTGGTGTTGGAACTTTAAAAAAATAGCATTTTTCCATATATTGAGAAAAATACACTATCTTTATCCTCATCTAAATTTTTTTATAAATTCAAAAAGCTTCGTTTCTAACTTTATCATATAATTGTTTAGGATCACCCTAATTGAATAAGATTACTCCATCTAATATCTTGATGATTTTCACCAAAAAAATAAATTTTTTTCATCAAAAATTTCCAAATATACTACCGAGTTTTTTTGTTCTTTCTCTTTTTCTTTGTTCTTCTTGATCTCAATCTCTTCATAAAAAAATAAGATAAGTAAGTTGTTCAATTACATCAACAGGGTTTGTTAAACCTCCCGTCCAGAAATACTCCCACATCTTATCAACTTTACTTTTTAATTTCACCTGTAATCATTTTTTTTAAAAATCCCTCCTTATTATATTTTTTTAAGTATTTAACAAATCAAAAATTTACTAGACAATTTAGTTTTTCCTTTTTATATTTGAAATAAAAAAAGAAAAAAATGTAATTATTAATTATGCTAAACTAAAATTTATCTATTAAATTATATTTTAACATAAATAAAAAAATAATATTAAGAGGGAAAAAAATCAAATTTTATAAAAAAACTTCCACTCATTAATGGAAGTTTTCTTCTTAGTTCTATAAATTTCCTTCAACAACTATAATAGTTGTATGTTTTAATTTTCTTCTATTTTAACATATTTTTTTAAATCTTTTTCCAAATAATACTATGAAAAAAATATAACACCAATTACCACAGCTATACTACCTGATATAGAAACATCTAGAAAAAAACTGCTAAATGATAACCTATGATAGATGAAATAACTCCAATTAAAGAACTATATACTAACATAGTCTTTAGATTTTTTTAGAAATCATATAGAGCAGTAGTAGCAGGTCCAACCATAAAAAGAAATCATAAGAGTTGCACCTACGATATCAAATGAAATTACAGAAGTAACTGAAACTAAAGTCATCAATAGATAATGAAAAAAACTTCAGGTAGCAAACCTAGTGTTAAAAGCCAAAAGCCTTATCAAAAAAATTGAGATTTTTAATTTCTTTAAAAAAATATAGTTATAAATAGTAAGTTGACAATTAAGATTGCAAAAACCATTTACAAGACCTGTGGCAATTTTTAAAACCAAAAAAATTTCTGTTGTATGAAAAGGAGCAAAAAGCTATTTCACCAAGCAAAAACAGCATCAATATCCAAATGTATATTTGCTGTGTACTTAGAGATAAGAATAACAGCAATACTAAATAGAATAGACAAAAACTATTCCTATTGCAGCATCTTCTTTTTACTAATTTACTATCGCTTAATACTTCAACGAAATAAACAGTCAGAAGTCCTGTTAAAGTTGCTCCCTACAATAAGTAAAGGAGAATCTAATTTATGAGTGATAAAAAAATGAAAGCACAATCCCAAGCAAAACTGTATGGCTTATTGCATCTGTTAGCATACTCATGGATCTTAAAAACTAAAAAAATACTCCTAATAATGCACAAGCTACTGAAATTAAAAATAGCAATTAATTGTATTGTTAATCCTGCACTCATATATTATCACCTTTATTTTTCTTGTAATCTTAATTTTTCTATTCCTTATATAAATTCTATAATTTCTAGCAATAATACCTTTTTTTAGAAAAATAGAAAACTTATTAAGACAAAGATTCCAGATACTAATATTATTAAAGGTCCTGTAGGTAAAGAAGCATCAAGTGTAGAAATAATACTACCCATAGCTCCTGAAATACCTCCAATTATTGCAGCTAATACAGTAACAATAGATAATTTCTTAGACCATTGTCTAGCAGCAACAGAAGGTAGAACAAGCATTGCAGTCATTAAAAATTACTCCTGCTATTTGTATTCCAATGATAACATTTACTACTATCATAGTAGAAACTAAAAAAATTTATTTTATTGCTTTGTATTCCAATTGTTTTTTTGCATAATCAGCTTGGAATATACTTATTTTTTTATTTCTTTCCAAAAAAAGAATAACTAAAGATATCAACACTAAACCTACAATAATTATTAGATAAATATCTTTCGCTATTAAAGTTGAAGCCTGTCCAAATATGAATCTATTTAGACCTGCTTTTTTTAGCTCCAGAAACTTTCTTTAAATATGTAAGTAAAAACTAGACCAAGTCCAAAGAAAGTTGATAGCAACAATGCAATGGCACTATCCAATTTTACTTTTTGAATTTCTTTTCTATATAATGAATTAAAAAAATATACATAGGAAGCCTATCACTAATGCTCCAGTTAAAAGTATATATAATTCTTTTTTTCCACTTATTAAAAAAAGGCTAGACATATCCCTGCAAGTGCTGAATGAGATATACCATCGCCCAATAAACTTTCTTTTTTTAAAAACTGCAAAAGTTCCAATGATTGCACTAACTATCCCTAGAAGTGTACAACCAAGAGTTACAACTTTAAAAAGTATAACTACTCAAAAAAAGTTTTAATATTTCATTCATATTCTCCTCAAATCTTTCTATATGTCACATCAATATTTTCTTGTGTAAAAACTTCACTTACTTTTCCACTGACAATAACAGCTTTATTAATAAGTGCAACAGATTCAAAAATAAGTTGGTACAGTTTGTAAATCATGATGTACAACTATTATAGTTTTACCTTCAGCTTTTTAATTGTTTTAATATTTCCACTATCGATTTTTTTCAGTTGTTGAATCTACACCTTGAAAAAGGTTCGTCCATTAAATAAATATCAGCTTCTTGTACCAAAGCTCTAGCTATAAAAAGCTCTTTGCTGTTGTCCACCTGAAAGCTCAGATATTTGTCTGTCTTTAAACTCCAACATTCCTACTTGTTCTATTGCCTTTAAGACTTTTTTTGTTTTTTTCTTCTTTACTAACTCTTTTTAAAAAAGTCCTACTCTTCCATAACAACCCATTTCTACAACGTCAAATAGTGTTGTTGGGAAATCCCAATCAACACTATTTCTTTTGAGGAACATAGGCTAAAGTTTTTAGCATTTATTTTTTTATTTCACCTGTTATTTGTTTTAAAAAAATTTTAATATAGTTTTTTTATAAGAGTTGATTTACCTGCACCATTTGGTCCAACAAGTGCCATTAAACTTCCTACTTCTATATTTAAATTAAGATCTTCTAGTGCTATATTTTCTCCATAAGCAACTGTCAGATTTTTTTAATTTCAATTGCATTCATTCGTTTCACCTGTTTCTAATTTCTATTTTTAAAGCATTTGCAATAGTGTCAGCATTTGCCTTTATTGTTTTAATATATGTTTCAGTATTATTTTTCTTTATCTCCCATAGAATCTGAATAAAGTTCCCCACCTATTTCAACATTTCCACCTTTAGCTTTTAACAGCTTCTTGTAAAGCTTCTATACTTTTATGATTAACAGATGACTCAACAAAAAAATAGCTTTTTATTTTATGCTCAACTATAAAAGTAGCTAAGTCTTCAATTTGTTTTTGTACCAATTTCAGAGTCAGTTGAAACCCCTTGTATAGCTTTTTACTTGTAAGCCAAATTGTTCAGCAAAAATACGCAAAGGCATCATGTGCTGTAATTAAGTATCTTGATTCTTCTGGAATTTCATTTATTTTTAGCTTGAATATATTCAGTAGCTTCATCTAAAGATTTTAAATAAAGCTTGTAAATTACTTTCAAAAATATTCTTTATTTTCAGGAGAAATTTCAGCTAATTTATCTTTTTACAGCTTGAGCTTGTATAGCCCAAAAATTTAGTATTAAACCATACATGAGGGTCATAAGTATTTTCATTTTCTTTGTGCAAAAAGATTTTTTTATCTAATTGTTCTCCTAAATTTAAAAATATATTTGTTAGAAAGATTATCAAAAAAATCTCTGTCATCTTTCCTTCAAGATGTAGTCCACCATAGACAACTAAATCTGCATTTTGTAATTTATCAACATCACCAGCAGTTGCTACATATAGATGCGGATCTTCTCCTTCTTTCATAAGGCCTGTTACTTCTACTTTATCTCCACCAATTTCTTCAATCAAATTAGTATAGTAATTTAAAGTTGTAGTTACTTTTATTTTTTTCCACTCTCTTTTTTTCTCCACAAGCAATAACTAATAAAGAAATCATCATAATTGTTAATAATTTAAAAAAATTTTTTTTTCATATTTATCCTCCATCAAAAATTAATTGTTTTTTTCTATAAATATGATATAACTATTTCTAATAATTGTCAATATAAATATTTTTTTATTTACAAAAATTTTATTATTTAAAAAAATAATTAAAGAGATATTTTTTTCTTTCAACTGAGGATTTATAACCTAAATCTATTCTATACTTGCTTACAGTTCTTCTGGCAATTTTTTTATTCCATCATTTTCTAATAGTTTTACTATATCTTGGTCAGAATATGGTTTTTCTATCTTCATTTTCGATATATTCAGCAATTTTTTTCCTGACATAAAAAAAGATAGTTGAACTTAAATTGAATAATTTTCTTAAAGAAATTATACCAAAGTCACTTTTTTTATATTTTTTTCTTTTATTGCTCTTGATACAGTAGATGAACTTAAATTTAATTCAGAAGCAAGTTCAGAAATTTTTTTAAAAACATTCATCTTTTTTTCCTTTAGTGATAAAAAAATCTTTTTGTTCTCTAAGAACAATTTTTTTATAATTTTTTTCAAGGGTATGAAAAACGTTTTTTTCTATACAATGTATAATTTCATTTAATCTTTTATATTCTTTATCATTAATGTTATTTTTTTATATTTATTTGAGGTATAAGATCTTGATTTATTTCATATGTAATTTCATTGTTTATTTGTTTTACAAAAATATCAGGAATGATGTTCCTAATTTTTTTCCAATATTATAACCACGGCTAGGTATAGGGTTTAACGACTTAATAATATCTATATACTTAGTCAAAGTAGTTTCATCAATATTTAATTTCTCTTTAATTAAGTCATATTTTTTTTATCAGCTAAAGGATAAAGGAAATTATCTATAAGCAAATTTAATTTTTTTATCTATAATATTTTTTTCTTTTCTAATTGAATTTTTTTAAACATTCTTCTAAAGAATATGCTCCAACTCCATAGGGTTCTAAATTATGAATTATATTAAAAGCTTCTTCTAATTCTCTATCACTTGTAGATAAAAATATCTTTAATTTCAACTTTTTGATATTTCTAAATAGCCTTTAGCGTTTAAATTGTTGATTATAAAAAAATACAAATATCTTTTTATTTTTTTGATTTATATTAAAAATATGATAACTGCTCTTCTAAAATTTGAAAAAAATTTTTCTTCTTCACAAGGAAAAGAAAATTCTAATCTATCATCATCACTATATGTTTCTTGTTTGGAATAGTTTATTTCAACTCCAAATTTACTTGAAAAACTCATTTTTTTATAAAGTTGTTTAAATTTAACATTGACATTTCTAAGATGTTTAGTGACATTTTCATTGATTGAGATAATTTTTAAAGATTGATTTAATTTTTTTGCTCTAATATCATTTACTCCACCTCCGTATAATTTTTATCATATATTAGAGAATAAAAAAATGTCAATACTCTACATTTGACAAATAAAAAAAGAAATATAAAAATATAAAAAAAGAATATTTTTTTAAAGGAGTCTTATATGTGGTTTATTTTTGCAATTTTATCAGCAATATTTGCTGCACTAACTTCAATTTTAGCTAAAATAGGTATTGAAGGAGTTAACTCAAATTTAGCAACAGCAGTGAGAACGATTGTTGTTGTGCTTATGGCATGGCTTATGGTTTTTTTATAACTGGAAGTCAAAATGGACTTATGGATATAAGTAAAAAAAGTTGGATATTTTTAATTTTATCTGGACTGGCTACAGGAGCTTCTTGGCTTTGTTACTATAAAGCTTTACAAATAGGTGAAGCTTCAAAAGTTGTACCTATAGATAAGCTAAGTATAGTAATAACTGTTGCTTTAGCTTTTCTATTTCTAGGAGAACAAATAACATTAAAAAAACTTTAATTGGCTGTAGCTTGATTGCTGTAGGAACTTTTTGTTATGATTTTATAAGAAAAAAATATTAAGCTAAACAAAGTAAAAAAATTATTGAATTAATCGGTTTCTTATGTTAGAATGATAACAATGTTTACTAAATCAAATTAATATAAATAGGAGTGATAAATCAATTATGAAAAAAAGAGTTATGATATGACAAAGGGAAAGATTTGGGTTACAATTTTATCTTTTTCTTTACCACTTTTAGGAGCTAGCTTAATTCAACAATTATATAATACAGCAGATATGATTTTTTTGTTGGAAATTTTGTTGGAAAGGAAGCTACTGGTGCAGTTGGAGCAAGTAGTTTGTTATTTACTTGTATTATAGGCTTATTCACAGGTGTTTCAATCGGGGTTGGAGTTGCAGTTGCTCAAAAAAATAGGTTCAAAAGACTATGATATAGCATCTAAAGTTTCCCATACTGCTATAACATTTGGAATTTTCGGAGGAATAATTTTAACTATTCTAGGATATTTTTCTGCTGAATTTCTTTTGACTATAATGAAAAACTCCAAAGGAAATAATGACTGACTCTGTTATTTACTTAAAAGTATACTTTTTAAGTATGTTACCAATGATTTTATACAATATAGGAGCAGGAATTATTCGTTCTACAGGAACTCAAAAAAACACCTTTCTATATTTTAATTATAGGTGGAATAACTAATGTACTAGCTAATTACTTCTTTATAGTAATATTGAAAAAAAGGTGTTTTAGGAGTAGCTATTGCAACAACTTTATCACAAACTTTAACAGCTTTAATAGTTTTAAGTTATTTATTTAAAAAAATAAAAACAATAATAAAATTTAAAAACTTCAGAATTAAAAAAATAGATTTTTTTCTTTATTGAAACAAATTCTGTATTTTTGGCTTACCTGCTGGAATACAATCTATGCTAATAACTTTCTCAAATATAATAGTTCAATATTATATCAATGGTTATAGTGGAGATGCTGTTGCAGCCTATGCAACATATTTTTAAATTAGAAAAACTTTATTTGGATGCCAATAGTAGCCATAGGTCAAGCAAGCATGACTTTTTTTCAGGTCAAAATGTTGGAGCAAATAATTATCAAAGAGTTAAGAAGGGAGCATTTATTTCTATACTTTTTATCAGGAGGTTTAAGTATTCTTCTGGCAACAATAATTTTAACTTTCTCTCATACTTTTTATGAGGATTTTTTTATAAAAAAATGAAGATATTATTTATTTAGGAAGTCAGATAGCATTTACTACTTTCCCTTTTTATTGGCTTTACTCAATATTAGAAGTTTTAGGAAGTTCTTTGAGAGGAATGGGATATTCTATAGTTTCTATGTATATAACAACTATTTGTCTATGTGCAGTTAGAATCTCATTACTTTTATTTAATTTCAAAAATTTAACTTTGATTTTTAGATCAGTTGCCTATGTTTATCCAATGACTTGGTTCATAACAGCTAGTATATTTATTATTGCTTTTTTTTAAAAAAATCATAAATAAGAAAAATAAAAAAACATTAATCTTTAAAAAAGTATGAAATAAAAGATTAAGGAAGTAGTTCAAACTTTTTACTTTGAGACTACTCCCTTTTTTATTAATTAGTGTCAATTATTTTTTTATTCTTATTACTTTTTCCAGCTAATTGATTAGTAGATTTTTCCTTCTTTTACTGCAAAGTTTCCATTAACTAAAAACATAATCTATTCCATCAGGAAATTGAGTAGGTTCAATGAATGTTCCTTTGTCTATAATTTTACTTTCATCAAAAATTACTATATCTGCAAAAATAATCTTCTTTTTAATAATCCTCTATTTTCTATTTTGAAAGTTATGGCTGGTTTATGAGTCATTTTATATATAGCTTCTTCTAAAGTCATTGTTTGCATTTCACGAACAAACTTTCCTAAAACTCTTGAAAAAGAACCATATACCCTTGGGTGAGGTTTTTCCACCTAATAATCCATCTGTACATATGTTACTTTCGGGTCTCTTCATAAAAGTAACGATATGTTCATCTTTTTCCATAATAGTCATACATTCCAACTGCATTTTCTTCTTCCATTAGTAAATCAAATACAGCATCAAATTTTTTTCTTTTCCTCTCATTTCAGCAATTTCAGTTAAGTTTTTTTACCTATACAATCTTGATTTTTTTAGCTGTTTTTTTACAGATGTTACATAGATTCCATCAAAAACCAGCAAAATCTATAAAATTATCCCAACCTTGAATACCATTTATAATATCTTCTTTTCATTTTTTTACGTAAGTCTTTATCTCTTAATCTCTCTATCAACTTATCAGTTCCACCAGCATGTGCCCAAGGAGGTAGAATTACACCTAACATTGTACTTCCAGCGACATAAGGATATTGATCATAGGAAACATTAATGCCTTCTTCTTTACACTTTATCTAATAAAGCTATTACTGGTTCAATTAATTTCCAATTTTTTTGACCACAAATTTTGAAATGTGAAAAAAATGAATTTTTACTCCACTTTCTTTTTGCTATTCTAATAACTTCTTGCATAGATTCTAACATTGTATCAGCTTCACTTCTTTGATGTATTACTAATGGTCTTCCATATTCAGCTGCTATTTTTACAAATTTCTATTAATTCTTCAGTTTCAGCATAAGCACAAGGGATATAAATAAGACCTGTAGAAAGTCCAGCTACACCAGCTTCCATTTCTCTCCTAGTTATTTCTTTCATTTTTTCTAATTCTTCTTTTGTTGCTTCTCTTGCTTCTAATCCCATAGCTTCCATTCTTATATTTCCATGAGGAACTAGATATAACTCATTTGGTCCAGAACCAGTTTTTTTGAAATTAGATTAAGATAACCATCAGTATTGTTCCAATCCCATCTTAATTCATCACTATCTCCATCTAATCCAGCTAAATTTTTTCTCCAAGAACTAACATACTTTTCAGGAAGAGGAGCCATAGAAATTCCATCTTGACCTAAAATTTCTGTTGTAATTCCTTGTCTAATTTTTAGGTTCTACAAATGGTTCAATCAAAAACTCTTAAATCAGAGTGACTGTGTGTATCTATAAAAACCAGGTGAAACAATTTTTTTCCTGAAGCATCGATTATATTATCAGCTGTAACTTCTAATTTACCTATTTTTATCTTTTTCATTTTCAATTAAAATATCGCCTAAATACCTTTTTACTTCCACTTCCATCAACTAAAGTTCCATTTTTTTATTAAGATTGTAGACATGAAAAATTACCTCCTTATATATTTTTCAAATTCTATTTCAGGAGCTGGATCAACTCCCATTTTTTTCTTTCAATGTAAGAACCAATAAATATTACTATAAAAGCAACAATTCCACCTGGAACCATAGCATTTAGTCCCCAAGGAGTTTTTAAAATATAAATCCATATTGCTGCTACTATTGTTCCAGTAAGAATAGATAAAAATCCAGCTCTTTTAGTGACATTTTTATAGAATATTCCACAAATAAAAGCAGCAAATGGTCCAGCACTTCTTAGTGCAAATGCTCCCATCATAACACTAATTACATTGCTTGCTTCAAGTGCGATGAATAGACCTACTACACCTACTACAAACATTGCTATCTTAGAAATCCATATTTCTTTTTTTATCATCTTTTACTCCATTATTTATGTATGGGGTAAAAATATCATTTGTAAACATTGTTGCTGTTCCAATCATATTTCCAGAAGCACTACTCATTGTTGCAGCAACTATTGCTGCTAAAACTATTCCAGCTACAAGTGGAGGGAGCAAATGTTATAGTTGCTTGAGCTAAAGCATTTTTTTGAGCTCCTTCTAATATATATCCATCAATACAAACATAAGCTAAAAAGTCCTATAATAGCTGGAACTATTGCATAGATAGCTGATACAAGTCCAGCAAGAACAGAGCCTATTTTTAGCAGATTTTTCCATCTTTAGCCGAACAATATGTTTGAACTATTTCTTGTCCAGTTGGGAAGGTCATAAAATACATCGCTATGTAACCTATAATAGTTGTTGCTCCTATTTTTAGTCATACTTAAAAAAATTCATCTCATTTCCATTACTATCATGCATATTTTTTTAGCTTTTTTTCAAATAAAGCTTGAAAAACCACCAACTTCTTGATTATTTACCATAATAAACATTGCTATTGCCATTCCAATAGTTATAAATAAAAACATGCATAAGATTTTGCAGCCGTAACAGATTTAAATCCTCCAAACATAGTATAAATAATAACAACTATTGTACTTACTATTGCTGCCGTTTTTAAAAATTAAAAGCCAGTAACAACATTTATAATAGAAGCTGTAGCAATTATTTGAGCTCCTGTTGCCATAAATAATGCTAGTATTGAAGTAAATGCAGTAAAAAAATATGAGAAGCTTTTTCCATATCTTTTTACTTATAATCTCAGGAACTGTATTAGCTTGAGCTCTTCTAAAAATAAGGAGCAATAAATGAAACAAGGATAAATCCAATTCCACCTGCTATAACATACCATGAAGCAGATAAACCATATTTAAAAAAACATTTGTTGCAATTCCAGTTGTACTTGCTCCACCTGTATTGGCTGCAAACAAAGTTCCAGCGAGTACAACAGGTCCAAGTGATTTTCCAGCCATTAAGAAGTCATCATTACTTTGCTTTTTTTTCTTCTTTTTTTCTTAGAAGCAATAAGTCCAATAAGAACAGTTGCCCCCATATATATTAAAATGATTATTAGAGCTATAACTTGTGTTTTATTCATAAAGTTTCCTCCTCATTTTTTTAATTAAATAAAAAGCTAAATTTTTTTTCATTTTTATTTTTCCTAAATATGCTTTTAATATTGTATAATATCCTTCAGTTACTTTTTTTCAATTTGTTCAACTTCTACATACTCATCTATAACGTGTGCTAGATTTTTCTTTTGATGGTCCATAACCAATAGTATGAATTTTAGCCTCTCCAGCATAATGAGAACCATTTGTACAGAAATTATAATAAGTTATTATAGGATTTTTGCCCTATTGCTTTTTAAAACCTGAATATGCTTTTTGAATATATTCTTCTTTTTTTCATCATAAAAGCCAACCTGGGAAAAAAATCTTTCTCCTTTTATTTCTTCACCAGTCCAACATTTTTTTCTTTACCAATAGCATAAGAAACTCTTGCTTCTAATTCTAAATCTTCTTTTTTTAATTCATTAATGCAATCTTGAATTGGCTTTAATACTCCTTCCATAGTCTCTCCAACTAAAAGTCTTCTGTCATAAGTAGCTCTACAATAATCAGGAACTACTGAAGCACCAGGATAAGGCAAAGATTTTTATATCAGTTAATTCTAAGATACCATATCCTAATTTATCTTGATGAGTCATTGGTAATGTTTTTAATTTTTTTTCTATTAATTTCATCATTTTATAAACTGCATTTATTCCTTTTTTTCTGGATTTGCAGAATGGGCTGGTTTACCAAAAGTTTCAACTACAATTTCTGCTCTTCCTCTTTGACCTATTTTTTTAAATTTAATTCAGAGGCTTCACCTATAATAACAATATCAGGTTTAACATGTTTACTAACTTCTCTGGCAGCAACTCCCTCAAAAACATTCTTCATGAACAATTCCAGCAACATATATTTCTCCTGAAAAAAATCTTTTTTTGTATCTTCTGCAAAATATGCTCCTGCTAAAAGCCATTGAAATTAGTGCACCTTTCATATCAGATGTACCTCTTCCATAAATTTTTTTCATTTTTTTATTTCTCCACCAAAAAGTTTTTCAGTCCATTTTTCTTCTTGTACTGGAACTGTATCCATATGTCCATCCATTAAAAACTTTTAAACCATCTTTATTTCCTTTTATACATCCAATGATATTTCCATAACGATCTATGTGAACTGAATCATATCCAAGCTCTTTTAAATAACTTTTTCCAGATATTCAACTACATCTTTTTTTCTTCACCAGAATAACTTTTTCGCTTGTATAGCTTTTTGTAATGCTTCTACCACTCTTTTTTTTCTTTCTTTTGTTAACATAATTATTCCTCCTTAATTATTTTTTTATAATGACCATTCCAAACTACATTTCTATAACCATCTATATCTGTATCTCCTTCAGTACTGATACATAAAAATACAAGATTCTTCATTTATATTTAATTTTTTTCCCATAACTCCTTATAGCTATCTTGTTTTTTTCATAAAGTGTTACAAAAGCTCCTATTCCAACTGCTCCAGACTCTCCAGAAATAACTCTTTTATCTTCGCCAAGTGGAGAAGATAATATTCTCATTCCTTTTAGCTGAAATACTATCCTCACATGATAAACTAAAATTAGAATAATTTTTTTAATACTTTCCCAACTGATAGTATTTGGTTCTCCACATGCTAATCCAGCCATAATTGTTTTTAAATCACCTGTTACATTATGAGGGTTTTCCATCATTTTCTTTAAAAGATTTATATATACAATTTGCTCCATGTGGTTCACAAATAATTGAGATAGGTCTTTCTAAACCATATATTTCTTTGAGCAATGCCTGCATAGCTCCAGCAAAAAGAGCCAACTCCAGCTTGTAAAAAAATACATGTGTAGGTTTTTTTCATTATTTTTCTCTAATTCTTCTATAATTTCACTCATAATTGTAGAATATCCTTGCATTATCCAAAGAGGTATTTTTTTCATATCCTTCCCAAGCAGTATCTTGAACCATTATCCAATTATTTTCATTTGCCCTTTTTATTTGCAAGTCTTACAGCATCATCATAGTTAAATTCAGTTATACTTGCATCGGCTCCTTCATTTTGAATTGCTTTTAATCTCATTTCTGATGAACCTTTTGGCATATAAACAACTGATTTTTTTGTTGGAGATGTCTTGCCATCCACGCAACTCCACGCCCGTGATTTCCATCAGTAGCTGTAATAAAAAGTTACATTTCCTATTTTTTTCTTTATTTCTGCTGAAGTTAATACAGAAAATGGAAGTTCTGAAATATCTATATTCAAAAATTTCACTTAAACATTTTCCTATTGAATAAGAGCCACCCAAAAACTTTAAAAAGCATTTAATCCAAAACCGTTTAGATTCATCCTTTACCCAAATTTTTTTAACACCGCAATATTTTAGCAAGTTCTTTTTAAATCTATCAAAGGAGTTTTTTTGATAGTTTGGTAAAGTCTGATGAAATTGTAAAACACTTTTTTTATTGATTTTTTTATCAAACCCCAATATTTCTTCCTCTGAATTATTAATCTTTTTTTATTTTCTACCCACTCTATCTCTTTCATAAAAATATCTCCTCCTTAAATTTTTTTAACTAACTCTACAATTAATATCAATAAAAATATATTAAAAACTTATGCTAAATATATAAGCAAAAATCTATGCCAATATTAAAAGACTATAAAAATCAAGATATAAATAAAAAAATGTATTTTTTTATTTATTAAAGTGATAATTTATTATCAAATAGATAATTTAATTATATTTATATATTTTATCTTATTATGGACTTTTTTTGAATAATATATTATCAAAATGATAATATATGTTATAATAAATAAAAAAAGGTGGTGGGATTTTATGAATTTTTTTAAATTTTATTTTTAAGTGATGTCAAAAAAATATTCTGAAGTGATTTCAAAAAGTTGTAAATATAGATGTTGAAATTATGGATTCTTTATTTGTTAGAGTAGCCGGAACAGGAACTTTAAAAAGAAAAAAAGTTGGTCTTAGTATGAGTGAAGAGTCACATATATATCATCAAGTTTTAGAAAAATAAGAAAAACTATTGTAATTTTTAAATCCAAGAAAAGATCCACATTGTTCTAATTGTCCAAATAAATCTTTATGTAAAGAAGAATTAGAAATTTCAACGCCTATTATATATCAAGATGAAGTTATTGGAGTTATAGGGCTTATTTGCTTTTGAGAAAAAAATAAGAAATATGATTTTTATTATAAAAAAAGATTTATATATTCAATTTTTTTGGAGCAGATAGCGGAATTTATCTCTTATAAAGTTTGTATATATTTTTAGTAGTTTACAATTGAAAAGAGATAATGAAATTTTTAAATAATATCATTGATAGGGTACAAGATATTATTATCTTAACAAACAGGAAAAAAATCAAATAGAACTCATAAATAAAAAAAGGACTTAGTATCTTGGGAGAAATTAATAAAAAAATGAAAAAAATAGTTTTAAAAAAATTCTTCTAGTTTTTTTGAATCAAAAAGAATTTAATTTTTTTTATTCAGAAAAAAAGAAATTTCTGCTATAGGAGATATTTTTAATTTTTTTCTTTAGAAAAAAATGAAGAATTAACAAAAAAACACTTTTTTTGTATTTAAAGAAATTTCTGAATTTAAAAAAATATTTATTAAGTTTCCATGGAAATTCTTCTATTATTTTATTAGAATCACCTCAAATGCAAGATATTTATTCACGAATATCAAAAGTTTCAAAAAAATGATACTTCAGTTATAATTACTGGAGAAAGTGGAACAGGGAAAGAAATTATAGCTAGACATATTCATAATTTAAGTACTTATTCAAAAGGACCTTTTATCATAGTAAATTGTGGAGCCATTCCTGAATCATTGATTGAAAGTGAGCTTTTTTTGGTTATACAAAAGGTGCTTTTACTGGAGCAGATCCAAAAAGGAAAAAAATAGGTTTTTTTGAAAAAAAGCAAACAATGGGACTATTTTTTTAGATGAAATAGGAGAACTTCCGTTGCAAATACAAGTAAAGTTATTAAGAGTTTTTACAAGATAAAAACTATTACTCCAATAGGTTCACGTACAGAAAAAAACAAATTAATGTTAGAATTATTGCAGCAACTAATAAAAAAATTAGAAGAAGAAATAGAGAAAAAAATTTTTAGAGAAGATTTATTTTATCGTTTAAGTGTTTTTTTCCTATTAATATACCTCCACTAAGAGAAAGAAAAAAAGATATCAAAAATTCTTATAGATTTCTTTTGTAAAAAAATATTATATTTCATTTCAAAAAGGAACAAAAAGATATTTCAGAAAATGTATATAAACTTTTTAATGGACTATTCATGGCCTGGAAATATTAGAGAGTTAAGAAATACAATTGAATATTGTATGAATATGATAGAAGAAACTGAAGCAAAAAAATTGAGTTGAAACACTTACCACCTAAATTTTTTTAAAAAAATAAAGAGGACTTAGATGATAAGAAGACTTTAAAGGAATTTGAAAAAGAAAAATATTATAAATTTAATTAAAAATTTATGGAGATAATTTAGAAGCCAAAAAAAGATTATTTCAAAAATCTCTCGGAATTGGAATAGCAACTTTATATCGAAAAATTAAAAAAATATAATCTTTAATTTATGTTCTTTGAATATATCATACACTTTATAAAGTTTATAGTTTATAAAAAAATAAAAAAACATTAATCTTAAATATAATGTATACATTTTTCTATAAAAATATTATATAATAAAATAATGTAAAGATAGAAATTTTTATGATGGAGGAAAGTAAATGAGAATTTCAGAAAAGGCATTGAACATGAAATATTCAGCAGTTAGAAAAATTGGCACCTTTAGCTACTGAAGCTGAGAGTAAAGGAGTTAAAGTTTATAGATTGAATATAGGTCAACCTAACATTGAGACACCTGAATTATTTTTTTTGAAGGTTTAAGAAATATTCCAGATCATGTTATAAGATATGCTGATTCTAGGGGAATAAAAAGAATTGTTAGATCAAGTAATAGAAGTCTATTCAAGAGATGGTCATATTCTAAAAAAAGAAGATATAATTGTAACACAAGGTGGAAGTGAAGCTTTTAACAATGGCAATGTTAGCTATTTGTAATCCTGGTGATGAAGTTTTTAGTTCCAGAACCTTTTTATTCAAATTATAAAAGCTTTATAGATATAGCTGGAGCTAAAATTGTTCCAATAGCAACAGATATAACAAATGATTTTTGCCTTACCTAAAAAAAGAAGGTATTAAAAAAATTAATAAGTCCTAGAACAAAGGCTATTTTTGTATTCAAATCCTTGTAATCCAACAGGAAAAAGTCTATACAAAAGAAGAAGTTGAATTAATGGCTGAGTTAGCAGTAGAAAATGATTTGTTTATTGTTGCTGATGAACCATATAGAGAATTTATCTATGATGACAATGATAAGCATTATTCATTGTTAGATATAGAAAAAAAGCTAGAGAAAAATACTATAATAATAGACAGTGTTTCTAAACATTACAGTGCTTGTGGTGCTAGAGTAGGATTCTTAATTTCTAGAAATAAAGAATTTATGACATATATTATGAAGTTTTGTCAAGCAAGACTTGCAGCACCGACTGTTGAACAATATGCAGTGGCTAATTTGATGAAGGCTCCAAAAGAATACTTTAAAGAAATAAAAGAAATCTATAATAGAAGAAGAGATATTATAGTAAATTCTTTAAATAAAAATAGAAGGAGTAACTTGTTCAGCACCTAAAGGGAGCAATATATGCTTTCGCAAAATTACCTGTTGATAGCTCAGAAGAATTTTGCAAATGGTTATTAACAGATTTTAGATATGATAACTCGACAGTTATGTTAGCACCTGGAGAAGGTTTCTATGAAACAGCAGGTTTAGGTAAACAAGAGGTTAGATTCTCTTTCTGTGTTGGTGAAGAAGATATAGAAAAAAAGCAATGAAAGTGCTTGAAGAAGCATTAAAAGTATATAAAAAAATAAAAATAAGAATTAAGGAGAAATAAAAAAATGAAAAAAATATTAGCAATGTTAGCACTATTATCAATAACTTCTAATGCAACAGAAGTTTTTTTTCAGAATATTATGTTATGGAAAAAGTTATACCACTTTTAACAAATGCAGAAAGTTATACATTAAATGGTGAAGAAGTGAAAGGCAGTTAAAGTAGATAGAAAAGTTTTTAAAAGGCTTTAGGAACTACAGATGACCCTTTTTATTACACTAACTCAAATCAAGAAAAAGAAATTAGTTAGAGTTGGAGATTATATGGTGACTCCTGTAACTTTTTGCTACTATTGATTCTGCAAGCTCTAAAGAATTTAATAGTAATTTTATAAAAAAATAATTTTGGTGTATAAAGATGATAAATTTATTTGAAAAATTTTTAAATTGAAAGATTTTTAACACAAAGAATCTAAAAATTGATGTTAAAAAAAGAGCATATGAAAAAATACAAAGGAGCTAATTCAAGTTTTTGGGTAACATCATTATCTTTCTATACAATTCTAGCTATAGTTCCAATATTAGCTATCTTAGTTAGTTTGGGAAGTTGGTTTTGGAGCTAAGGATTATATAATAAATCAAATTAAGGATATTGCTCCTCTAAAAAGGTGAAACTTTGGAGCTATTAACTGATTTTTTTCAAATAATTTGTTGATGGATGCAAGAAGTAATGTATTAGCAGGAGTTGGTTTTATATTTTTTTGGGTTCAACATTTATAAAAAAATGTTCTCATTAATTGAAGATGCTTTTAATGAAATTTGGCATATTAAGAAATCAAGAAGTTTGATAAGAAAAAAATAAGTGATTACATCTCATTTTTTTTATTTTTTTACCTTTAGTATTTATAACTTTAAATGGGATTTCTTTATTTTTTTTAGCTAAAATAAAAGATATAGGGTTTCTTTATTATTTGATAAAGAATATTCTTCCTTTACTTAGTATGACAATATTTTTTTCACAGCAGTTTTTTTAGTTATGCCAAATACAACAGTAAAAAGTATTTCCTGCACTTGTAGCTTCTATAATAGTTTCAGTTGCTTTTTTTTAATGTTTCAGTATATCTTTATTTTTATTACAATTTTTTTATTAATAGGTTACAGTACAGTATATGGAAGTTTTTTTCTGTAATATTTATCTTTATTATTTGGATAAGAATATTTTTGGTTTATAGTTATTTTTAGGAGTTCATATATGTTATTTAATTCAAAATGCAAATTTTGATATAAATATTGAAAAATGATGCTATAAATATAAGTTTTAATTCAAAAATTATATATAACTTTTTAAGGTTTTTAGAAGAAATGGTAAATAGATATCTTAATAATCAATCTCCAGTAAATATAACAGAGTTAAGAAAAAGTTACAACATCTTCTCCATTTTTTTAATAGGAAATATATTAGATGAGCTTATAAGAGGAGGCTATGTTGTCAGTAGTTTAGATTATTCAGAAAAAAGTTTTTTTGTCTAACTAAAAAAATATAGAAGAAATACATTTAAAAAGAAATATATGATTTTATAGCGAATACAGGAGAAGAAATATTCATTTTACAAGATGGAAAAAAATTACAGATGACATAGAAAAAAATCATAATAGATAAAGATTATAATAGGACATTAAAAAAAGTTTAGGAGGAGAAGTTGCGGAAAAAAATTTAATATATTGAGATTTCTAATCTTCTTAACTATAACTACTATATCAGGATATTTTTATTTATATTAAAAAAACTTTTTTTTTGCTAGTAACTTTAGGGTTTTTTTATTAATATATGGAACATTTTCTTATGCTGTTATGAAAAAAACTGGAAAAAAGAAATTATTTGGTCAAAGAAGTAGTTTAATGTTATTAATAATACTCTTTTTAATAATATATGCTCTTCAATTATTAAGAACACAATTTTTTTATTGAAATCTAAATATGTAGGGCAAATGAATAAACAGTTAATAAGTGTAAGCAAAGAAGTTGGTCAAAGAGGTGCAATATACGATAGTAATGGAAAAAAACTTGCTTTTTAATAAAAAGACTTTATACAATTTCTATAAACCCAGCTTCTCTAAACGATGAAAAAGTTTCATGATAATATCTTAAAAAGATATAAGAGCTATTAAAGAAAGTGGAATTATTCCATTGAGTGAAAATATAGAAGAAGAATTATTAGAACTAGCAAAAGAAAATGTAAAATATAAGAGAATTGCTAGAAATGTAGATGATGAGCAGAAAAAAAGGAAATAATTGAACTGATTGCTAATATAGAAAGAGAGAAAGTAAAAGGTAGACCAAAGTACAAATCTGTTTTAGATTTTTGAAAGATCTATTGATAGAAAATATTATAAATCAGAAGAATATGATAAATTGGTAGGAATGGTAAAAAGAAACTGAAGATACTAATGATGAAAAAGATAGGAATTTCAGGTTTGGAAAAAAACAATATCAAAAATTATCTTGTGGAGAAAAAAAGAGATATAACTAAACTCTATGGTTTAAATAAGAAAAAAATACTCTAGCTCTTTCAAAAAGAAACTTTATTCTCAGATTTAAATGGTAAAAAAATATCTACCTGACAATAGATGCAGACTTAAATTTCATTTTAAATGATGAAATAAAGGCTCAATTTGAAAAATGTTAATGCCTATGAAGCTTATGGACTTATTATGGATCCTAATAGTGGAAAAAAATTCTAGCTGTGGCTACTTTTTTTCAAAGGATAAAGATTTACTTAGAAATAATATATTCCAAAGTCAATATGAACCAGGGTCAATATTCAAACCTTTAATAGTTGCAGCAGCAATGAATGAAGGTTTTATAACAGCAAATACTCAATTTAATGTTGGTGATGGTCGTATAGTAAGATTTAAAAAAGACAATTAGAGAAAGTAGTAGGTCAACAAGAGGAGTAATAACTACTAGAGAAGTTGTTATGAAATCAAGTAACGTAGGTATGGTATTGATAAGTGACTACTTTACAGATGCTTTATTTGAAGAATATTTAAAAAAAGTTTGGTCTTTATGATAAAAACAGGAGTAGATTTTCCAAAATGAATTAAAAGCCATATACTACTCCTCATGAAAAATTGGGATGGTTTAAAGAAAAAAATAATATGGCATTTGGACAAGGTATAGCCATAACTCCTATTCAAATGATAACAGCCTTTTCTGCTGTTGTAAATGGAGGAACTCTATACAAACCATATTTGGTTGAAAAAGATTACTGATGGTGAAGGTATAGTCATTAGAAGAAACACTCCTACAGTTGTAAGAAAGGTCATATCTGAAAGTGTATCAGAATCTATGAGAAGTATTCTAGCAGATACAGTAGATAAGGGAACAGGTAAGAGAGCACGTATAGAAGGTTATGCAGTTGGAGGAAAAAAACAGGAACAGCTCAGTTAAGTGGAGGAAAAAAACAGGATATATAAGAAATGAATATCTATCTTCATTTATAGGTTTCTTCCCAGCGGATAAACCAAAATATGTTATTATGGCAATGTTTATGAGACCTCAATCTGAAATTCAATCTATTAGATTCGGAGGAGTTGTTGCAGCTCCAGTAGTTGGAAATGTTATTAGAAGAATTATAAAAGAGGAAGAGGGCTTTTGCAAAAGATATAGAAAAAAATTAATATAAATAGTGAAAAAAATCGGAGTTCCTAAGTCTAACTTAGAGGCAGTAAATTATGAAGATGTAATGCCTGATTTAGAAGGTATGAGTCCTCAAGAAGTTTTTATCTGTCTTTAAAGAAACAGATATAGATATAGAAGTAGTTGGAACAGGACTTGTAGTTGAACAAAAACCAGCAGCTGGAGATAGCTTAAAGGATGTAAAAAAAGTAAAGATAATATTAAAATAAATGTTTGAGGTGAATATGCAATACTTTGATATTTATATAGATTCGACTAAGGGAATATACACTTATTCAGATAAAAAAATGATGAGTTTGAAATAGGAGATAATGTAATAGTACCTTTTAGAAATATAAAGAAAAACAGGTTTTTATTATAAGAAAAAAACTTAAAAAGAAAAACTTTGACTTCAAAGTATTGAATATTTCATCTAAGGTAAAAAAATTCTTTAAAATTATCAGAGGAGCAAATAAAACTTATTGAATGGATAAATGATTATTATTTAGCCTCTTATGATAGCATAATAAAAGGCTATGATACCAAAAAAATGTAAAAATTAAATATAATAATATCTATTGTATTAATTTTTGAGAAAAAAATAATCTTCTAATAGAAAAATTCAACCAATGATATAATTAAATATATAATATCTTTAGCTACTATTTCATATAACACAGCAAAGACTAAATTTAAGAAAAAAACTATAGATAGTTTAGTTGAGAAAGAATTTTTTTATCATTAGAAGATAATAGTATTCAAGTAAAAAAATAGAAAAAGTTTCTTGAATTAAAAGAAGAGAATAAAGATATTTTTTTGAATATCTATACAAGAAAAACTTTTATAAAAAAAGAAAAAAATTAGAAGAAAAAAATTTAAAAAGAAATGATATTAAAGAACTGGAAGAAAAAAAGAAATATTAAAAAGTAGAAGCTAGTTTAAATGAGAAAAAAAGAGTATAGTACAGAAGAAGTTGAGAAAAATTCAAAAAGAATGGTTCTCTTTTTAAATGAAGAACAATTAGCAGTTAAAGATAAAATTATAAATTCAGATAAGAAGTATTTTCTTTTAAAAAGGAGTAACAGGTTCAGGAAAGACTGAAATATATATAGAACTTATTAAAAAGTGCCTTTTTTTGAAGGTTATGGAAGTATATTTTTTTAGTTCCTGAAATTTCCTTAACTCCTCAAATAATTGAAAGATTTCAATCTGAATTTAAAAAAATAATATAGCTATTTTTACATAGTGCTTTGAGTGATGTAGAAAGAGCTAAAGAATGGGAAAAGTATTTATACTGGTGAAAAGAAAAATAGTTTTAGGAGTAAGATCAGCTATTTTTTTTCAGCAGTGAAAAAAATTTAAAAGTATATTATCTTAGATGAAGAGCATGAAGCAACTTACAAACAAGATAGTAGTCCAAGATATAATGCAAAAATACGTAGCTATAAAAAGATGTTTAGATGAAGGAGCAAAAATTGATACTAGGTTCAGCCACTCCTTCGATAGAAAGCTACTATTATGCAAAAGTCAGGAATTTATGAACTTTTAAATTTAGATAAAAGATTTGCTAATGCTGAATTACCTGATATAGAAATAGTAGATATGAAACAAGAAGATGATTTATTCTTTAGTAAAAACCCTTCTTGAAGAAATAAAAAAACACTCTATTAAGAGATGAACAAGTTATATTGTTACTTAATAGAAAAGGATATTCAACATATATTCAATGCAAAGATTGTGGTTATGTTGAAGAATGTGATAGTTGCTCTATAAAAAAATGAGCTACTATAAGAGTCTAAATAAATATAAGTGTAATTACTGTGGTAGACAGATACACTATACAGGAAAAATGCTCAAAGTGTGGAAGCACAAATTTAATTCATAGTGGTAAAGGAATTGAAAAGAGTAGAAGAAGAGTTAAGGAAGTATTTTTGATGTTCCTATGGTGAAAAGTAGATAGTGATTTATCTAAAAAAATAAAGATAATTTTTTTCTAAAAATATACAAAGATTTTTTTGAATAAAAAAATATAGTATTTTAATAGGAACCCAAATAATAGCTAAGGGTTTACACTTTCCTGATGTAACCTTGGTTGGAGTTATAAACTCAGATATAATTTTAAACTTTCCAGATTTTTAGGTCAGGAGAAAAAGACATTTCAACTGTTGACACAAGTTTCTGGAAGAGCAGGAAGAGCTGGTAAAAAAAGGAAAGGTTATAATACAAACTTATGAGCCAGAGAATAATGTTATAAAAAGACAGTAAAGAAGAAAAATTACGAATTATTCTATAATAGGGAAATAAATTCAAGAAAAAGTTTTTTTCCTATCCACCTTTTTTTCAAAGATTTTTGAATATAGGTTTTAGTTCTGAAGATGAGAAAAAGACTTATAGAAGTTTCTAGAGAATTCTATGAGGAAATAAAAAAATCAAGATATAGAACTATATGGACCTATGCCAAGTATGGTATACAAAGTTCAAAAAAAGATACAGAATGAATATCTTTGCTAAGGGAAGTAGAGCAAAAAAATAGATATGTTTAAAAAGATATCTTAAGAAAAAAATTAGATGAATTTAATGATGATAAAAGTTAGAATAGTTGTGGATATAGATCCGATAAATTTAATGTAGGGAGATAATATGGTTTTTGAAATAAGAAAAATATGGTGATGATGTTTTTAAAAACAAATTGCTAAAGAAGTAGAACTAAGTGAAATAAATGATGAGTTTAGAAAATTCTTAGATGATATGGTTGAAACTATGTATGAAAACAGATGGTATAGGTCTTGCTGCTCCACAAGTTGGAGTGAGTAAAAAGAGTTTTTTTGTTTGTGAAGATGGAAATAGGAAAAATAAGAAAGATAATTAATCCTGTTATAGAGCCTTTAACAGAAGAAACACAAGAATTTGAAGAAGGTTGCTTTATCTGTACCAGGAATATAAAAAAAGGTTGAAAGACCTAAAAAAAGTAAAAATTAAATTACTTAAATGAAAATGGAGAAACAGTGGAAGAAATTGCCGAAGATTTATTAGCAGTTGTAGTTCAACATGAAAATGATCATTTAAATGGAATTTTTATTTGTTGAAAAAAATTTCTCCTATTGCAAAAAGACTTATTGCAAAAGAAATTAGCTAATATGAAAAAAAGAAACAAAAAAAGGATAATGGAAGAAAATGAGTAAAAGAGTAGGTTGGCTTATTTTAATAATAGGTTTATGTTTAGTGACATTGAGGGTAATAGTTCAGATAAATCATAATATGTCAAAAAAAGAGTATTCAAGAGGAAATAAAAAAATAATCAATAAAAAAATTGAAGAAACAGAGGCTAATATAGCAAAAATATGACAGAAAAAAATTGAGTCTTTAGATGATGATTTTTGAAAAAAAGAAAAGAGTTGCGAGGAACATGTTTCAAATGGTAAGAGATAATGAAGTAATCTACAAATATGTAGAAAAAAAGATAAACATGCAAATAATATTAAGGAGGAAAGATGAAGAGAGAACTAGCACTAGAATTTGCAAGAGTAACAGAAGCTGCGGCATTAGCAGCACATAAATGGGTTGGTAGAGGAAAAAAAGAATCAGCTGACCAAGCAGGTGTAGATGCTATGAGGACTATGCTTAATAGACTTGCTATTGATGGAGAAATAGTTATAGGAGAAGGAGAAATAGATGAAGCTCCTATGCTATATATTGGAGAAAAAAAGTTGGATTAATCTATAATGAAGAAGAAAAAAAGATTCGGCAACTTATGTTGACCCTGTAGATATTGCTGTTGACCCTGTAGAAGGAACAAGAATGACAGCACAAGGACAACCAAATGCTATAACAGTGTTAGCAGTTGGAAAAAAAGGAAGTTTCTTAAAAAGCTCCTGATATGTATATGGAAAAAAATTAATTGTTGGACCTGAAGCAAAAGGGAAAAATAGATTTATCTAAACCACTTGAAGATAATATTCATGCTGTTGCTAAGGCATTAAATAAAGAATTAAAAGATCTAATGATAGTTATTTTTAGATAAACCAAGACATAAAGAATTAATAAAAGATTTACAAAATATGGGAGTAAAAGTATATGCACTACCTGATGGAGATGTTGCTGGTTCAATACTAACTTGTATGATAGATTCTGATGTTGATATGCTTTATGGAATTGGAGGAGCACCTGAAGGTGTTATATCTGCAGCTGTTATAAGAGCCTTAGGTGGAGATATGCAAGCAAGATTAAAAACTTAGAAGTGAAGTTAAAAGGTACTTCTCTTGAAAAATGATAAAAATCTCTAAATTTGAAAAAAATTAAGATGTGAAGAACAAGGATTAAAAAGTTGGAGAGATTTTTAAAACTTGAAGATTTAGCAAAAGATGATGAAATAATTTTTCTCAGCAACTGGTATCACTGGTGGAGATTTACTAGAAGGTGTAAAGAGAAAAAGGAAGTATTGCTAGAACTCAAACTCTTGTAGTAAGAGGATTATCTAAAACTGTAAGATATATAAATTCTATACATAATTTAGATTTTAAAGATGAAAAAAATAACTCATTTAGTTAAATAAAAAGTGAAAAAAATTATTTGAAAAACTGCATCCTAAACCTTATATTTAAGATTTTTAGATGCAGTTTTTTTATTTTTATTTGATATCTAATATTTCTAGTAATTTTTGTTGAAATATTTTCATCATTAGCAATTTCTTTCTTCTCCCAAAAAAATAAATGGAGCTTTTTTTCAGTTTCAAAAATTAAAAATCTTTTTATTAGTTTTTATACAGTATTCTTCTTCTTTTTTTATTCCATACTCCCACAATAATGGAAAGATTTAAAGATTTAGAATTGATATAAATACTTTTCCATCTTTCTTTATCGCCTTTTCTTTTTTTCATTTCCATCTTTATCATATTTTGGAAACCACCAATCATTATTATCATGGTCTTTTTACAGATTGTTTATTTGTAGTTTGAAATTCAATAACAGCAACTATTGTATTATTGTAGAATAAAATACCATCTACATTTCCTGGCCAAGGTTTTTTTTATTTTCTCTCATACTTATATCATATTCAGGAAGACCGTTTTTCTTGATAATCTGAGATATTCTCTCTTATAGTTGAATAGTTTTCATATAACCAATCTGAAAAATTCTTTAGCATTTTTGAATTCTTTACAAAATGCCCATCTATCTTCACAGTTTTTTTATAAAAAAACAGACTATATTCATTATCATCATATAATAAAAATACCCCATTTTAATTTTTTTATCTTCAACAGTTAGCCTTTTTAATACAAACTCATCTTTAAACTCTGAGTATTTATATAATTCATTAAAAAAATTTTTAATCTATCATCACTATTTGTTGTGCTTAAATCCTTATTTACTTTTAAATTTATCCATTAATATTGTTACATTATTATCTCTAGTCGGACTTCCTTCAAAAAGATATTAGTTTAAAGTTTGAATCTTTCAATATAGCTTTTTTTAATATGTTTTTTTGCTATCACTACGCTCACTACTTTCTCTTATAAATTCCATATTTTCCTCCTTATAAATTTTTATTTGATATTTTCTTCAATAAATTTTATTTCGGTTTTATTCAATTTATATTTTTTTGTATAGTTGGAGATCTATTTTTTTATATCTTCATTCCAATTAATATCAGAATTTTTTTCCAAAAATTTTGATTAGGAACAAAAGCAATATACTTTTGATGTAGCATCTTGAGTTACTTTTTGCTATTCCAAGTAGTGCTCTAAAAAAATTTAGTATAAAAAAATATTTTTTTAATGCTTCGGCCTCTTCTTTAGAATCAAAAGCTCCTATTCTAATAAATGTTTCAGTTGCTATCTCTCCTGGAGCAGCTATTGGATAATCGGGATAAATCTCACCAAATTCTCCATTTCCCATAGCTTTTTCCGACAAAAAAATTTCCATTTATAAATAGTATCATTCCCAGTTGTGATAGGATAATCTTTAGGTACATACTTAATAACTCTTTTATTTTTTTCTAAACCAAAAAAATAGAAAGATCACTCTTCATTATTTTTTTGTTCGAAGATTTCTGGCATTGAATATTTAGCTGGATTTTTAAAAAATCAGTAGCTAAACCATATGGTTTACGCGTTGAAATATGTTTTTGTATACTTTCTTCTGAAAGATTTCTTACTTTTTTTGTAGATACTTACTAATTTTTTTCATATGGAATAAGAAAACCAGAACCACAAGAATTTAAGTAAAGCAGTATATTCATGCAATCTTTTTTTCCAATCTATTACTTTAATATGTGTTTTTTTCCTTTATAAGTTTTTGTCATATGTTAAATGTAAAACTCCACCTTTTATATCGGTATTTACAAATACATCACTTGCTTTTTGAAAAAAATAGTTACAGATTTAATATGCTTGTCATTTAACATCTTTTTAGTGAATTCAGTCAAGCCTTTTTCCAGCACCAACTAACCATCTTGCTGGAAATATTAGATTTATTTTTGTCCGATGTTATTTCTTGTGCTAGATAAAAAATGATTATATAATGGCTTTGCTGAAGCATTAATAGCTGCTCCTTCTTCTCTTATACCATTGTCATTTTCCTGATATGGTGGATTTCCAATTACTGCATCAAACTTCACTTTAATCACCTTTAAATAATTTATTGTATTTAGACTATTTTTTTAAAAAAATTCCATTTTGTTTTTTTCTTCCAATTCATAATTTTAACATACTGACCTTTTTTTATTTGGTACGATTTTTTTCTATTTTTATTAAATAAATTTAATTGTTCATTTTTTTGAGGTTCAACATCACTTAAAGGAATGATACACTTTAGCCCATCCATCTGAAAAAAATATTATAACTAATAATTAAAGCTATTTCTTCTATATCTTCTAATGATGGTTCGCTATTCCATTTATCATAATAATAATCAAAAATAGGTGTATAAAAGATTTTCCCGTGCCAATAGTAAAGAATCTCCATTCCATTCAAAAAGCATAAGTAGCTTTATATGCTTCATTTACCAGTTCTTTCCATTTATCCTTAATGTCACATTCTTTATTTATTCTTTTTTTAACTTACGATCTAAAAAAACCGACTCTTTCATCTAAGTATATAAAAATTTCCAGTTACAACATTATAACGAGTTGCTATGTAAGGCCCTTCTCCACAAGTTATCTCTATCCAAGTTCTTTTTAGTATATGTTTCTAAGTCATCATTCTGATAGTTTTTATCTATTTCATCAATTTGTTCTTTTAAAGTTTCTATAGGAGTAAAAAAACTTCAGCTATTGCTTTAGTTCTTTTCTTTTTGTAAGTCTGCAGCTTTTTAAAGCCCTTGGTTGTATTATATTATTATATTCACCTGTTATTAGTTCAATTCTTATTTCAGAAGTTGGAGAATATTTTTTTCAGCATCATATTTGATATAATTTTCATTTGCCCAAATAATATTCTTAATACATCTTTTTGTAGTTTTAGTTCTGTCAATCAATAAAATATTAAATACAGAAGGCATCTTATCTCTCAAATTATTTTTCAGAAATATTTACTTTCTCATTTAAAAAGTTTTTAAATTTGGCAAGTGATTGCCTCCTTTCTTTTTATTCCTATTTCTTTTATTATAAACTAATTAAATAAATAATCAATAGTAGATTTATGAATATTAAAAAAATTAAATATAAAAAAACTGCACCTTTAATCTTAAATTTAAGAATATGAGTGCAGTACAAATATAATTAAACTTTTATTTTTCCATCTGCTTTTTAAAGCTTTATAATTTACTTCAACATAACTCAGGGTCACTTACTAATGTTTCTACAATTTGCCATTCTTGATATTCTTTCTTTCCTTGCTCATCACCTTTTTCAGCTAACTTTTTCCATTCTTCCATATTTTTTTATGAAGTTCATCTAATTTTTTTGTTGATTATTTTCTGCAATAGCAAAAAAATAGACTCTTTCTCTTTTTCAGGTAAAGTATAAGCTTTTAGGTTTTCCACATGCAACTAATAAAAAAATACAACTGATAAAGCTAATAAAAATTTTTTTCATTTTAATTCCTTCCTTTATTCAAGTCCTGCTTCTTTTCTTAATTGTCTTCTAATTTCTGCAACTTCTTCTTCTGAACGAACTTTTTAAATCTTTATATTTTACAATTACTATTCCAAAAGTTCCAGTTGGAGTAATAGATTCTACATTTCTATAAAAAAACCTTCTTTCTAATTGTCTTTCTAATGCCTTATAACTCTTTTTCTTCAATTCCCTCATCTAAATAAGCATCATTTTGGTTTTATTACCTCTACTAATCTACCATTTGATTCAAAAAGGCAATTCTCTAGTTTTTTTCCAAATAATCCCATAAAAATCCTCTCCTTATAAAAATTTATAATAAAAAAATATTTTAATAATTTTTTTCTTAATTAGTCATTTTCTAATGCTTCTCTTAATTCTTGTATTGAAGAATATCTTTTTCTATTAGAATTTTTTTAAATTTCTTTCAGTTTCTTCTATAGCTTCAATAGTTTCAGCATTAAAATAAGTAAAATCATCTATTTCTTCATCTACTGTTATATTTATATTTGACATCATTTTTTTATCACCTTTTTTTAATTATACCATATTTAAAAAAATAAATTGTAAAATCTAGAATTTTTTTAAAAAAATATGATATATTATAAGTGTACCAAATAAATTTTATAGGAGAATAATATGAAGCTTTTATGATTTGACATTGAAAAAAAGAAGTGGCAAGGGAATGTGCTTGGGGAGTAATGGGGACAATCACTAGAATTGAATATAAAAAAAGGTGAGTCTCCTGTGTTAAGCTTAATAGAGAAGGAATTTTGGGAAGAAGTTAGAAAGATTCCAAGAATGACTTTTGAAGAAGTTGAAGCTTTGAATGTGAAGATTAATTTTATTATGAAAGTACTTTCTAAATTAGAGGAGATATGAAATGGAAAAAAATTATACTGATAAAGAGTTAGAACTTGTATTTGAAAAAGATATTGAAAATGTATAAATCTAGTTATTCACCTAAAGAAAAAGCCAAAAAGTCTTTCTATTAGGGGGACAACCTGGAGCAGGAAAAAAACAGGACTTGAAAAATATGATTAATGCAAAAGATGAATATATATCTATAAGTGGAGATGATTTTAGAGAATATCATCCAAAATTTAAAGAAATTAATTTAGAACATGGAAGAGAAGCTTCAAAAATATACTCAACAATGGTGTGGAGCAATAACAGAAAAAGCTAATAGAAGCATTAGGAAAAAGAAAAAAATATAATTTAATAATAGAAGGTACTTTAAGAACTGCAGAACTTCCTATAAAAAGAAGCAACAAGATTTAAAAAAATTAGGATATGAAGTTGGGTTAAATGTAGTTGCAGTTAAAGGAGAAAAAAATCTCGTTTAGGTACTATACAAAGATATGAAGAAATGATAAAAGCAAGGTAAAACTCCAAGAATGACTCCAAAAAGAACATCATGATTTAGTAGTAAATAGTATAGGAGATAACCTAGAAACTATATATAACTCTAAACTATTTGATGAGATAAGACTTTTTGACAGAGAGAATAATTTATTATATAGCTATAAAAGAAACTCCTGATGTGAGTCCAAAAAGATATTTTTAGAGAAAGAATTTTTGTCGTGAATGGGAAAAAAAGAAGAAATAGAAGAATATAACGAAAGATGGAATAATTTAATAAAAAAACTATGGAAAATAGAAAAAGCTTCTGCTGAAGAAATTTCTAAAGTGATAATTGAAAAAGAGAATAATTTATAAAATATAAGTAAAAAAACAGATAAGATTCAAAAATATTGAGATTATCTGTTTTTATTTTTTTAGAATTAGAAAGAAAAAAATAAATAAAATATTTAAAAAAATACATCTAAAAAAATTTATATAAAATGTAGTATAATATGAAAGTAATTTCAAAAAAATAGAAAAATTTTTATTCATATTTTTTTCAAAAAGCTAAAAAAATAAAAAAATGCTAAAAATCGTTTTTAAATAAATATTGTTAATAAATAAAAAAATAAAAAAATCTAAAAAAATTTATCTGTATATTTACATCGTAAAAAAATTGTATTATCTGTATAGTAAATAATTTCTAAAAAAATGCTAAAATTTACTAAATAAATAAGGAGATTTAAAAAAAGATGCTAAAAAAAGAGTGAAAAAAAGTAAATATAAAAAGCTTTTAGTGCCGATATATATAAGAGAAATTTTTAGATGAAGATATTAAGCATTTTAGAATAGCAAAATATACCCTATGTAATCAAATACTTATTAAGTTTTTCACGTTGTTCTGATAATAATTTTTTTCAAAGATAACACCTTTTGAGAAAAAAAGAATATCTACAATTTGCTGTACAAAAAAAGAAAATATTACAAGATACTCAGAATTAAGAGAATTAAATAAAGATAAAAACTGAATCTGAAATGATAAGAGAGATTTTTTTGCTAGTTATACAACTATGCCTCCTTTTTTTGAGAGAAATAAATCTATTTGAAGAAAAAAATTGTATTCTTAATAACAGCAAAAAAAGGAATACAAGAAATTGAAACTTCATACAGATGATGGTTTTATTGAAGGTAAAATTGAAGATATTAGAAGAAATGAAGAAAAATAACTATTTAGAAGTAATAATAAATTCTAAAAAGTTACTATATAAGTAGACTTACCATTATAAGTTAAACTGGACTTGGAGGGGATTTTATGGCTTTTTGAAAAAAAGAGTAATAGATTTTAGAGAAGTTATGTTTAAAGATAATGAACTATTTACTGGTATCTATTATGAATACCATGAAAATGGTTTAGATAAATACGAATGTTCTTACAGAGATGGCTTGAAGCACGGAATGGAATGGATGTTTGATGAGTATGGAATGGCTATAGAAGTTAGAACATACAAAAAAAGGGGAGATGACAACATTTGAGGAGTATTATCCTAGTGGAGCTTTAAAGCAAAAAAATTGAGCTTAAGGATGAAATGAAAAAAATGGAATTGAGATGGCTTTTGAAGAGAATCACAATATCTTGTATTATGGCTTGAATAAAGATGATAAAAGATATGGAGAATGGCAATTCTATAAGAATGGTAAGTTAGAAAAAAATATGTAAGTTATAAAAAAATGGTGAAATTATTGGAGAAGAAAAAAAGTAGAATATTAGAATTACTAAATTTTTAATGCAACTAGTGAAGAAGATTAAAAAATTTTTTATTAAAAATATATAACAAAGGGAGAGATGTTAAATGAAAGAAAGTATTTCAAAAATTCATTACAGAAGGAAAAAAGCATTATTATGGATTAAAAACAAATGATTTTCAAGAAGTAGAAAGAGCAATGATAGAAAGCTTAAACTCATTAGAAAAATAAAAAAATTCTATATCTATGAAAAAGGAAAAAAACTATAAACTTTTTAAAATGATAGTATAGAAAGTGGAATGGATGACTTATTTAATACTTTAGATGAACTCCATCCTCAAGGAATGAGAAAAAAATACCAGTATTTCTATTAATAAAGGGTGCAATGGATGAAATTTTTAAAGGAAAAATAATTTGGATTATTTTTAGAGAAATACTAGAAATAAAAAAAGAAAGTACAAGATATAATTTTAGTATAGTAGTAGCGGATAATGAAGATATTCCTACACAATTAGCAAATATATCTGATTTTATAGATAAAAAAATAACTGATAATGAGGGAGCAATAAAGAAATACATTTTAGATTTAGCAAAAATTTGAAAAAAATTAGAATTAGATGAAAAATGATGTAGAAAAAAAATAATAAATACTTTAAAAAAATAATATTAACAGATATGCAGAAAAAAATGGAAGAAAAGAATTCAGAAAGTAAATTTAAAGACATGGTATTTGTTCAAGGTGGAAAATATCAACCATCTTTTTGCTGATGAAGAAAAAAAGAAGTATTTGATATAGAAGTGTGTAAATATTTAACAACTCAAAAAAATCTGGAAAGAATATAGATATAGTAGTAATCATAATCCATCAGAGTTTAAAGGAGAGAATAGACCAGTAGAAAAGAATTAGTTGGAGTGATGCTTTAAATTTTTTTGTAATTATTTAAGTGAAAAAAATATTGTTTACAACCAGTCTATGAAAATAGGAATGGTTCTATAATGGTAAAGGCAGTTAAGTGGAAAAAGTAGTATCTCTAGATTTAGCTGATTTTAAAGATACAGAAGGATTTAGATTACCAACAGAACTAGAATGGGAATGGTTTTGCTAGGGGAGGACAAAAAAAGCTATTGATGAAGGAACATTTAATTATAAATACTCTGGAAGTGATGATATAAACGAAGTAGCTTGGTATTATGATAATTCTGAAATCAAACACATGATGTGGGTTTAAAGAAACCAAATCAATTAGGATTATATGATTGTACTGGAAATGTTTGGGAATGGTGTTATGATACAACAAAAATATAAAAAAATTTTTGAAGGAGAAAGTGAAAAATAGAATAGAAAAAAAGATAAATTATATGTATATAATCTTAATCCACTTGATAGATATCAAAAGAATAAGAGGAGGTGGTTGGTCTGATTCAGACTGGTTTGAACCAGATTGGTCTGAACCAGGATATATAGATTATAGAAGTTGTACTAATCGAGCTTGGACAAATTATATTGGTTTCCGTGTTGTTAGAACAGTTTAGTTTTTTTCTAATATTAATATAAAAAAATAGAATGTAAGGGGAGAATTTGAATGAAAGAAAAATATTTCAAAATTTATAACAGAAGAAAAAAAGCATTGTTATGGATTAAAAACAAGTAATTTTTCAAGAAGTAGAAAGAGTAATGATAGAGAGTTTGAATTCACTAGAAAATAAAAAAATTCTATATCTATGAAAAAAAGGGAAGACTATAAACTTTTTAAATGGTGGTATAGAAAGTGGAATGGATAATTTATTTAATACTTTAGATGAACTGTATCCACAAGGAATAAAAAAAGGGTTCCAATATTTTTTTGTTAGTTAAAGATGGAATAGATGAAATATTAAGGAAAGAAAATCTAGATTATTTTAAAAGAAATAGTAGAAACTAAAAAAAGAAACACCAAAAATACAATATTACAATAATAATAACAAATAAAGAAAAACGTTCCTCCAGAATTAGAAGATATGGTAGAGTTTATAGATAAAGAAATAATAGATAATGAAGTTGCAATAAAAAAATTATATTTTAGATTTGTCAGAATTTGAAAAAGTTAGAGATAAATGAAGTAAAACTAGACAAAAATAGTTAAATTATTAAAAAAAGATATTCATAAATTTTCAAAAAAATAATAATACTTTAGATGAAAAATATGGCGAATATGATATTTGTTGAAGGTGGAGAATATAAACCTCCATTTGCAGATGGAAAAAAAGAAGTGCTTGATTTAGAAGTATGTAAATATCCTACAACACAAAAAGATGTGGCAAGAAGTAATGGAGTATAATCCATCACAATTTAAAGGAGATAATAAACCAGTTGAAATGGTTAGTTGGTGGCGAGCATTGGAATTCTGTAATAAATTAAGTGAGAAATATGGATTACAACCAACTTATGATTTAAGTAATAGTTCAAATGGAATATTAATGATAAATCAGTTAAATGGAAAAAGCAGTATATCCCGATGAAGCCGATTTCGGAAAAAAACAGAAGGATTTAGATTACCAACAGAAGTTGAGTGGGAATGGTTTGCAAGAGGAGGACAAGAAGGGCTTGATGATGGATCATTTTACTTTCTTTATGCTGGAAGTGATGATTTAGCTGAAGTTGGATGGTACGTTCATAATTCAGGAGCAATAAATAGAAATGGTAGTTCTAAAGAAGTTGGATTAAAAAAACCAAAACAAATTAGGAATATATGATTGTAGTGGAAATGTTTTTCGAGTGGTGTTATGACACAGTAGAATTCACAAAAAAATGCTATTTATGCTCGTGTGGAATGTGAAAAATAGATTAGGAAATGGTAAAGATTATTTATATAAACATGGAAATTTGGATTTAGAGAGAAGACTTAAAGGAGGAGGATGGGGGCAATATGGAGCATATTGTTTTGTTAGAACTCGTCATCATGCTTATCCTCACCAACATTATTCTGATCTTGGTTTCCGTATTGTTAGAACAGTTCATTTATAAAAAGAGTATTAGAAATATAAGTGATAAAAATCAAAATTATAAATTAATAATTTGTATTTTTAATAAAAAAATAACTTATACTTTCATTTAAAAATTAAGTAGGGTCATAGAATTTTTTTAGAGTTAAATTTTATAGAGGAGATTAAATGTTTGAGTCATTGTTATATGGAGCGGTAGGTATATTCATAATATTCTGTGCAAGTATTCTTATGCTAAAAATCGGCAGGAGAAAAATTGTTTTAGGATGTGTGGCTACAATATTATGTATAATATTCCTTATATGGTTATTTAGAAAAATGCGCTACATAGGAGTAATATGAAAAACTTTAAAAAGAATTATTCAAAGATTATGATAAAAAAACAATAAAAAAACTGTAAGAGAAACTTTCTCTGAAATGGATAGAAAAAGATATTAGAACTAATAGGGAAATTTTTTTAAAGATATGGAAAAATGTAGGGAAGATCGAGTTAAAGAAATCTTTGAAGATATGAGTGAAAAAGAAAAAAATAATTTAGAAGAAAGAGTTGGTTTTAAAACTGACTCTTTTTCTAATAAAAATATGATATAATTAAATATATATTCATCTTTGAAGGAGGTTTCTATGAAAAAAATACCTATAGGGATAGATGATTTTAAAAAAATACGAGAAAAATAGCTATTACTACATTGATAAAACTAATTTTATTGAAGAAATTGGAAAAAAATGTAGGAAAAGACTCTATTATTTACAAGACCTAGAAGATTTGGAAAAAAACATTAAATATCTCAATGTTAAAAATATTTTTTTGACATAAAAAAATAAAGAAGAAAAATAAAAAAACTATTTCAAAAATCTATATATAGAAAAACTCAGATTTTTTTAAAGAACAAGGAGCCTATCCTGTTGTGTATATTTCTTTAAAAAGGAATAAAAAGCTGATACTTGGGAAAGTTCATTCTTTTTTTAATAAAGAGTTTAATTTCAAGTATTTATAACGAATTTGAATATATAAGAGAAAAAAATTAAATGAAAGCCAATTAGAGAGTTTTTAATAAAAATTTGGCTAAAGAAAGATGATGGAGAATATAGAAATGCTTTTAAAAAAATCTAACATCTTTTCTATATGAATATTATAAAAAAAGAAGTTATTTTTATTAATAGATGAATATGATAGTCCTTTAATCAACGCTTATGAACATGGCTATTATGATGAGGCTATCGTATTTTTTTCAAGTATTCTATGGAGAAGCTTTAAAAAAACTAATCCATATTTAAGAATGGGAATAATGACAGGAATAATAAGAGTAATAAAAAGCTGGAATATTCTCAGATTTAAATAATTTAAAAAGTATATTCAATTTTAGAAAAAGAATATTCTGATTTTTTTATGGTTTTACACAAGAAGAAGTAGAAAAAAAGCTCTGAAAGATTTTAATATAGAGTATGAGCTTCCAGAAGTAAAAAGCTTGGTATGATGGATACAGATTTGGAAATAGTGATGTATATAATCCTTGGAGTATTTTTGAATTTCATTCAATCAGAAGAATTAAGAGCATATTGGATAGAAACTTCTGGAAACTTTTTTTAATAAATGATATATTGAAAAAAATGTAAGTATAGAAACTATTGAAATACTAGAACATCTTTTTAATGGAATAAGTATGGAAGAAAAATATTAGTGGTAACTCAGACTTATCTGTATTGATGGGAGAAGATGAAATTTGGGAATTATTGTTATTTAGTGGATATTTAACAATAGATGAAAAAAATTGGAGAATCCTATGAAGATATATATACACTAAGATTACCAAATAGAGAAGTCAAAGAATTTTTTTAGAAAAAAAGTTCATTGATATAAATTTTTGGAGAAAGTACATTATTGTAAAAATCTAATGAAGAAAGTGGTTTAGGAAGATACGATGTAAGTATGGAGCCAAGAAATAAAAAAACAATAGAGCTTATATATTAGAATTTAAAGTAACAAAGAATGAGGAAGATTTGGAAAAAAAGAATCAAAAGAAGCAATAGAGCAAATCATTTCTAAAAAAATATGATACTTCTCTAAAAGAGAGAGGAATAAAAAGAAATAGTATTTTTTTAGGAATAGCTTTTTTTGTAGTAAATTAGTTAAGGTTAATTTTTAAACTATAATAGAAAAAAATAGCTAATAGTATGAAAAAAAGTAAAGGTGAACTAGATGAATTCATTGTTATATGGAGTAATAGGAACATTTTTTTACTAATATATGTATCTTTCCTTTTATTGAAAGCACTAGGGAAAAACCTGTTTAGGTTGTTTAGCTACAATATTTTGGATATTTGTTATTATATGGATATTTAATAATTTTTTTTAGAGAGACAATGTGAGAACTTTTAAATGAGATGGTAGAAAAATAATTAAAAATACTAACTATTTTTTTCTTCTAATATGATATAATTACGGTACAATATTATTAAAAAAATATAAAGAGGGGATAAAAAAATGGATAAAAAAATATTTTGAATGTATGACAGAATTAGGACTTGAACCAGGGTTTAATCTATCAGAACTTAGAAAAAAATGGCTAGAATTATTAAAGAAATACCATCCTGATAAGTATCAAACAGAAGATGAAAGTGTAATAAAATCTGCCGAAGAAAAAGATAATAAAAAAATTAATGAAGCATATGAGTATTTAAAAAGAAAACTTTCTTGAAGGTCAGAAAGAAGATATTGATACTATGGATTATGACTATGAAGAATATACAGATGATTATTCAGAAAAATAAATTTTTGGGATAAATTTAAAGAAGGAGCTAAAAAAATTGGCTTAAAAAGCAACAAGTTATGCCTTAATTCTTTATTATGTTCTTCAAAAGAAGGAGGTTCCTTTCAAGGATAAAGTGTTGATAACAGGTTGTTTGGGATACTTCATACTTCCTATAGATTTAATTCCAGATTTTTATTCCAGTAGTAGGATATAGTGATGATATAGCTGGAATGATATTTGCAATAAAAAAATGTATGAATTATGTTGATGATGAAATAAAGCAAAAATGTTTCTAATAAACTTGTTTCTTGGTTTGATATTGAAAAAAAGATTATGTTGATGATTTATTAAAAAGATATTTAAAAGATAATAAAAAAATAATTTAGAAAAAAAGTAGTTAGCTTTCATGCTAACTCTTTTTTTATTTAGTACGAGAGGATTTAGTGAAAAAAATAATTTAAAAAAATAAAAAAATTTTTTTAAACTATTTTATAACTTTCACTGTCAAATAAGTATACAGATAAAAAAATTAATAAAATACCCCTAATAATGAGTAGCATAAAAGCCATGAAAGTGGTTGTTATAGCTACTCATTTTTATTTTTGAATTTTTTTAAAAAAATTTTAAACTTTTTAAAAACTGTTTTGTAAGTCTAACACTGTATATAATTTAAATGAATTAAAAAAATTTTTTTAAAAAGGATATGCAAGAAGCATTTCAAAAAAGGTGCAGAGAGAAGAAGATATAAATAAATCTCTTGAAACAAAAAGGAGCTATTGCATATAAAGCTGTTATGAATGATGAAATTGTGGGTGGTACTATTGTTGTTATTGATGAATTAACACAACATAATCAACTTGATTTTCTATATGTAAAAATATGGTATTCAAGGTAAAGGAATAGGAAAAATTTATTTGGAGTGAAATTGAAAAGAAACATCCTAACACAAAAAGTTTGGGAAACAGTAACTTCTTATTTTGAAAAAAAGAAATATACATTTTTATGTTAATTTATGTAAATTTTCTATTGTAGAATTTTTTTATCCTTCTCATGAAGAAAAAGAATATACTAAATGATATGATGGGAAATGGTTACCTATTTCGTTTTGAAAAAAAGTGATGAAAAAGATAGATTAAAAAAACTGTTAATGATTGATTATAATCAAGATCAATTTTGACAGTTTTTTTATTTAAAATTAATAATAAATCATATAAAAATATGCACTATAACATTTTTTTATAAAAAAATATAATAATATTTTTTTGCATAAATAAAAAAATAAAAAAATATTATTGACAAAAAAATACTCATATGATAATATGTCAAATATAAGAAGTTGACTTTTTAAATATTAAAAATAAAAAAATATAAAGGAGAAATATGATGTCAGAATTTAATTTAAAAAAATTTTAGAGAAAAATTATTTAAAAATTAACACAAGCTGAATTAGCTGAATTAATAGGAGTTAGACAAGATAGAATATCAAGACTAGAACAAAATTTAGATTCAATATCATTAGAAGAATTAGTTATATTATCAAAAAAACAGGGAAATCATTAGATGAAATTACTAACTATAAAAAAATGTTATAAATAAATTAGAGGTGAAAGATAGTTGGAGTAAAGTTCGTTATATAAAAAAATACTGTTATAAATTATATTAAAGATTATTCACCTAAGAATAACTTAAATTATGAAAAATAAAAATAGAAAAATTTAAGAAGAGACATTGAAGGAATAGCAAGAAAACCTAGAATTGTTTTTTTCTGGAAAAATCAGATTCAGGAAAAAAAGTACTATGATTAATGCATTACTTGGTAAAGAAAAAAATGCCTACAAATTGGACTCCTACAACATCTATAATTGTATATGTGAAAGATATATTAGATAGACCAGCTTATATGGAAGAAGAATTATGGATTTTTTTAAAAAAAGGTAAAAAAATAAAGAATGGGATGATACTAGATTATATGATGAAAAAAATATTGTAGAGAATGGAAAGTTGCTGGCGGAAATGCAGAAATGCTATCTCAATATGGAGTTAGAAAAAGGTGAAGAATATAATAAAGATATTGGTTCAGCAGTACTTTTTATTGATTCTCCTATTTTAAAAAAATTGTGATATACTAGATATTCCTGGTATTACGGCTGGAATAGAGAGTGATAATATAGCAACAAGTCAAGCGAAATTAAAAAAGCAGATGTGTTAGTATATTTATCTCAAGCATCAGGATTTTTTTACAAACTGAAGATGCAAATTATTTAAAGGAAGCACTAGAAGTTTTACCTCCTTTAGAAAAAAACAGAAGGAACAGCCTTATCTCCAATGTCTAATTTATTTGTAGTTGCTACACATGCTCACCATGTAATTCCTAGAACAGATTTAAAAAAATATGTGATAGTGGTTGCAATAGATTTACTAAAAACACTTCCAGAATCATTTTGGGAAAGATATTCAAATAGCTCTAAAAAAATTATTTTTCAGAAAAAAAGACTTAAGAAAAAGATTTTTTTTACATATACAACTGATATTGAAGATTTAAGAGAAGATTTTGAAAAAAAGAATTGAAAAAAATACAATAGAAAAATTTACCTAAATTACTTGAGAACAAGATATTTAATCTTGCTAAAGATTATGCAAAAAAATGAATCAAAAAAATGAGTGATGAAGTAATAAAATATGAAAAAAATTAATAAATGAAAGAGATGCTTACTCTAAACGTCTTGAAGATATAAAGAAAAATGAACCAAAAAGGAAATTTTTTTATTAGAAGAAAATAATAGAAATGTTAAGAATAAAATTTTTTTGATTTAGATAGTGAAACTAAAAAAGTTCAGAGAAGATTTCAATCAAATGTTAACAGAAGAAAATATTGTAAAAAAATAATAGACAGAAGAGAATATAAAAAAATAAAAAAAGCTGATTTAGAAGAATTAGGCTCATATATAAGCTCAGAAGTACAAGATATATATAGAAAAAAATTTAGAAAAAGACAACTGAAAAAAATTTAAAGATACAATGGATGAATACTTAGTAGAAACACAAAAAAAGTCTTGAACTAGCAAATAATTCAAATAATATGAATATTAATCTTGATTTTGATTTTAAAAAGTGCTTTTATAGGAGGATTAGCTGGTGCAACAACATTAGGAGGATTAGCTTTTTTTGGGCATCAACTTTAGGAAATTTAGGTGCTTATATATTGGTAGCAAAAGGCGTAAGTGTTCTTTCAGCATTAGGTATATCTATTGCTGGTGGAACAGCAACTGCAACAGCTTTTTGTAGCTTCAATAGGAGGACCTATAACTTTAGGGATTGCAGCAGCTCTTCTTGTTGGTGTAGCAATTTGGGGATTCTTTAGTGATAGTTGGAAGAAAAAAATTGCTAAAAAAATAATAGAAGAAATTAAGAAAAGTGTTCCTAAATATGAGGATGCGATTACTCAATATTGGCTTGATACAGAAAATGGTTTTGATATCGCTAAAAAAATAAAATGGAAGAAGAATGGGAAAAAAATATTAATAATTTAGAAAATGAATTATATAATTATGATATAAATAAATTAAAAAGAAAAATTTAAGAAATGCAAAAAGAAGTGAAAGATTTTTTTACAAATATTCCTCTGTAAAAAAACAAATTATATCCACTAATAAAAATAATGTAGAGAAAAAAATAAGGAGTTAAGATCTTAACTCCTTGTTTTTTTATAAATTATTTATTTTTTTCAAATATTCAGCAATAGCAGCTACATCTTTATCTCCACGACCTGAAATATTTACAATTATAATTTTATTTTTATCAAGCTTTTGGAGCTCTTTTTAATAACTTCAGCTAGAGCATGAGAACTTTCAATAGCTGGAATAATTCCTTCTTTTTTTAGTTAAAAAGTAATAGAGCATTAACTGCTTCATCATCAGTTGCAGGAACATATTCAGCCCTTTTGCTATCTCTTAAAAAAGCATGCTCTGGTCCAACACCTGGGTAGTCTAAACCAGGAGATATAGAATAAACAGGTTTTACAGAACCATCTTCATTGAATAGTGCATAAGTATTCATACCATCTATTACTCCAACAGTTCCTAATGTAAGAGTTGCAGCATGTCTATCAGTATCTATTCCTTTTCCTGCAGCTTCAACACCAACTAATTTTACATTTTTTTATCAGGAATGAATTCAGCAAATGCTCCAATGGCATTAGATCCTCCTCCAACACAAGCAATAACCATATCAGGTAAACGATTTTCTTTTTCTAAAATTTGTCTACGAGCTTCTTGACTAATAACTTTTTGAAAATCTTTAACCATACTAGGATAAGGGTGAGGACCAACAGCAGAACCTAGTACATAGAAAGTATCTTCTATGTTATTAATCCATGCTTCAAATGCACCATCAACAGCTTCTTTTAAAGTTTTTTCTCCTGCTTCAACAGCATGAACAGTTGCTCCTAACATTTCCATACGAAAAACATTTAGTCTTTGTCTTTCAACATCTAAAGCTCCCATATAGATATCACATTGCATTCCAAATTTTTGCAGCAGCTGCAGCAGTAGCAACTCCATGTTGTCCAGCTCCTGTTTCAGCAATAACTTTTTTCTTACCCATTCTTTTGGCAAGTAAAATTTGTCCAATAACATTATTTAATTTATGAGCTCCTAAATGATTTAAGTCCTCACGTTTCAAATAAATTTTTGCTCCACCTAAATAATTTGTTAAACTTTCAGCAAAGTATAGAGGAGTTTCTCTACCTGAATAATCTTTTTAAATAGTGATGGTATTCTTTTTAAAAATTCATCATCACCTTTATATTTATTGTATGCTATCTCCAATTCATCTAATGCTTTTTGTACTACCTCTGGAACATAGCTTCCACCAAATTCTCCAAAAATAACCTTTTTTTGTTTTTCTGTTGTCATAACTTTATCCTCCTAGATTTTTTTATTTTTTTATATAAAAACTCTAAAAAGAAAAAGCTGCATAGTTCATTTATTTACCATGCAGCTTTTTATCCATATATTTTAAGGATTTCTATATCGCTGACATAGATACTTTTTTTAGAGTACACTAAAAGTTGTATCTATGTCTAAAAACATACACACAACTTTACCTATGCCAGTTTTGCCAATATCTGTTAGTTGTTGTTAGTATTTGTTTCATTGCGACTTCCTCCTTTTAATTTTTAAATTTTTTTCTAGTATACACAATTCTAAAAAAATTGCAAGTAAAAATTTTTAAAAAAATTATTTTTTTCTTTTTAAAATGAATAGAAAAAAATCTATTAAAAAAATAATTGAAATATTAAAAAAATCTTAGATATAATATTAGTAAATCAGCTTATTGGAGGGGATAACATGAGTGAAGTATGGAGATTGCATACTAAACCAAAAACTTAGTAAAAAAATAAATTAGAAGATAAGGTAACAAATGAACTTATAAGAAGGAAAAATTGTTGCTATTGGCTGGACATTAAGGGAAGATATCTATAATGAACTTACAAATGAAGATAAAATTAAAGTAGAAGAAAATGAAAAAAATCAATAAAGGATGATTTTTGAAAAAAATACAAAAGAAATTATTGAAAAACAGTTATAAAAACAATAAAAAGATGACAAGAGAAAAATTTTTTATGGAAAAAGTAAATCCTAATCTTATTAGATTAAATAATTTAAAAAAAGATGATTTAATTTGGATGCGCTCAAAAGGAATATATTATTTAGGAAGAGTTACGGAAAAAAAGTCATTACTTATATGCCTACAGAGATTCTAAAAAAAGATAGTGATATCTTAAAAATTAGGAATTAGCAATCAGTTTACTGATATAGAATGAGCATGAAATAGGAACTGAAAGTGAAATTCAGGACGTATTTTTGATAGCTTTTTTTATCAAAGGGAAGCATTGATAGAAATTGATGAAAAAAATTTGTAGTTGACATTTCGCAAATATTATATAATAAAAAAAGATAATTATTATAAAAATTTCTGATAAATTAGAAAAATAATAAGACTAATTTTTTTATGGTTTACTTTCTCCAAAATGATTGTGAAGATTTACTATATTTTTTTATCTTTATCATAAATTTAAATATATAGTTATTCCAAGCACCAATAAAAATTAATACTCAAAATTATGAATTCGTTATGTTAAATAGTAATAATCGTGATAAAAAAATATATATTCAAGTAAAAAAATGGGTATAGTAAAGGAAGTGATTTATATTTAGAAGACTATCAAAAAAATTAGATGGAAAAAGTTTATCTTCTTACAACAGCCGGAAATTTTTTTATGAGACAAAAAAACAAAGAAAAAAACTATTGCAAATAGCTTTTTAAAACAAAATTATGAATTTGAAGAAATAGGAAGTACTAAAAAAATAACAACAAAATCTATGCTATAAATCCAGAAGCTCTTTATGAATTTGCTAAAGAAGCATACGAAAATGAAAGTATTTTTGATGCCACATTCAATTTTACAATGGTTTGAATATTTAAAAATAAAGGAGTAGATATGTCTAATATAATTGCAGTTATTTGGGATTTTGATAAAACTTTAGTCGATGGATATATGCAAGATCCAATTTTTTTGAAAAAAATATGGAGTTGATTCAAAGAAATTTTGGGAAGAAGTAAACGCCTTACCAAATAAATATTGGGAAGAGCAAGAAGTAAAAGTTAATAGGGATACAATTTATTTAAACCACTTTATAAATAAGACAAAAAGAAGGGGTATTTAAAGGGTTAAATAATCATGTACTTTTTGAATTAGGAAAAAGAATTAAAAATTCTATAAAGGTATTCCTGAAATATTTGGAAAAAAACAAAAGAGCTTATTGAAAAAAAGACTCAATTTTTCCAAGAATATAATATTAAGGTAGAGCACTATATTGTTAGTACAGGAATGAAAAAGAATGATAGAAGGATCTATTATAAAAGAGTATGTTGAAGATATTTGGGGTTGTGAATTAATTCAAACTAAAGATGAAAATGGAAATTTTGAAATTAGTGAAATAGGATATACTATCGATAATACTTCAAAGACAAGGGCTATTTTTTTGAAATAAATAAGGGAGTAAATAAAAAAATACAGGCTATGATGTCAATGCTAAAATAAAAAGAAGGAAATAGAAGAGTTCTATTTAAAAAAATATGATATATATAGCTGATGGTCCAAGTGATGTTCCAGCTTTTTCAGTTATAAAAAAAGGTGGAGGATCAACTTTTGCAATTTACCCAAAAATCAGATCTCAAAAGCTTTTTAAACAAGTGGAAAAAAATTAAGAGAAGATAACAGAGTTGATTAAAAAAATATGGTCGCACACTTGTGACTCTAGCACTCGTAGGGTGTCAGTCATGAGTTAGACCATTAAGTATAGTCAGCATATATAGAAATATGTATGTAGAGGTAGCAACTTTAAAAAGCTATCCAATACTACTCGAATTGCTGGAAACCCCTAAAGCTAGTATAACTACAACATAGTACCTAAATAATATGGTACAAGTGTGAAAGTGGCGAAAGCAGAAAAAATATACTAGATGACATAAGGTTAAATCCTAAGTGTTAAGATAATGGGCAATCAGCAGCCAAGACCGAAAGGTAAGGTTCAACGACTATTCCTCCTGAGGGAAGTACACCAAAGCTGGTGGAAGTGGGTAGACCCAAACAGGTAGAGCTGTGGGATAAGATATAGTCTGTGCTTAATAGAAATATTAAGAAGTTCATAAGAGAACTGCATAAGTGGTAGCGTACTTATGTGAACGACAACCTCTAAAACGACTGAGTCAGTTTTAGGTTCATATATTTAGAAAAATTTTACTTTTTCATTTACTTATAGTATAAAAAGTAGTATACTATATATAAGTAAATGGAGGTGAAATCGCATGGAAAAAGCATATAAGTTTAGATTTTATCCAACTAAAACTCAAATAACAATATTAAATTGTACTTTTTGGTTGTGTAAGATATGTCTATAATCATTTTTTTAGATTTAAAACAAGAGTTATATAACAAAGAGAAAAAAATCTATGTCATATAGTGAGTGTAGCAAAAGAATTAACAGTTTTAAAAACAAGAGAAAGAATGGTTAAAAAGATGTAGATAAATTTTTCTTTACAAAAATTCTTTAAAAAGATTTAGATAAAGCATATAAAAAAACTTTTTTTAGTGGAAGTGGCTATCCAAAGTTTAAATCTAAGAAAGATAATAGAAAAATCATACAGAACCAATTATACAAATAATAATATAGAGTTTTTTTAGATAAATGGATAAAAAGTACCTAAGTTAGGAAAAACTAAAAAAATAAGAGATAAAAATGAAACCACAAGGAAGAATAATAAATGCAACAATAACACAAGTACCTAGTGGAAAAATATTATATATCTCTATGTTGTACAGATGTAGAAGTAGAAAAAAATTAGAAAGTACAAATAAGAATGTTGGAATAGATTTAGGTATAAAAAAACTTTTGCGCTTACCAGTGATGAAATCTCAATAGAAAATCCAAAAATATTTACAAAAATCTTTGAATAAACTAGTGATATTACAAAGAAAAACTATCACGAAAACCAAAGGGTAGTTCAAATAGGAATAAAGCTAGAATAAAAAGTAGCAAGATTATTTGAAAAGATATCAAATCAAAGAGAAGACTTTCTTCAAAAAAATTATCAACAATGCTAATAAAAAGAATATGATATTATCTGTATTGAAGACTTACAAGTAAAAAAATATGGTAAAAAAATCATAAATTAGCAAGAAATATTGTAGATGTATCATGGAGTGAATTTAATAGAATACTAAGTTATAAAGCGAAATGGTATGGAAGAACAATAGTAAGAGTAGATAAATTTTTTTGCAAGTAGCCAAATATGTAATTGTTGTGGATATAGAAATGAAGAAGTAAAAAGATTTAAGTGTGAGAGAATGGACTTGTCCAGTATGTGGAGCTGTACATAATAGAGATATAAATGCAGCCAAAAAAACATATTAAAAAGAGGGACTAAGGCTATTAAAAAGAAAGTGCTTAAATAAAAAAATATGAACCGTAGGAACTATGGGGATAGCTTGGTAAATTTAGTTGGCTAACAAAAGCAACTACTACCCAAGAACCCTGCGACTTCAGTCGCGGGAGGTTCAGATGTATGCTGAAGCTGATTATTCTGAAGGGACTACAACTTATATGTGGATTATGAGTAAAAATTCAAGAACTAGCTCAAAGTATAGTAGATGAAGAAAAAAAGTAGATTAGCAGCTTCAATATCAGATTCTCCAAAAGCATTTAAACTAAAATAAAAGAGGTAGTTGCAAATTCAAGTTTACAACTACCTCTATCTAACTAAAAAAACGTTCAAATATTGCAAATAATAGAGTTCTAAATAAAGGAAAAAAACTCCTATTAAATCAAGAATAATAAAGAGAATAAAAAAATCCCCAATTAATTTTTTTAAAAGAGAAATAAATTTCTTTCCACTTTCATCTTCTTTAACTACATATTTTTTTCAATAAATGACAGTATTCCATCGACAATTGAAGCTAAAAATAACACCTGTAATAACTACAAGAACTACACCACCAACAGCACCTGATAATCTTATTCTCATTTATATCCCCCTTTATTTTTTTCTATATAAACAAATACTATAACCTTTTTTTCTATTTCTTCAGCATGGACATAATCCATAAAAAGTACTTTCTTCTGTAGCAGCTACTTCAGGTGTAACCTCATAAATTGATATAACATAATGCTTTCCAGCTTCAAGTAAAGGACAACTAATAGATATATCTTTTGCTTTTTATTCTTGAATTAAATACACTGTTAGAAGGTAAATCATAGTTAGCAGTAACTATGTGTTTGTCAGTAGATACCTTTATTACATCTTCTAAGTCATCACCTTTTATATGTTCTAACTCAGAAAATTTTTTTGTTCATCAACAATGATATTTTTTTTAGCACAATAAATATGAAGATATGCTTTAGTATTGTCACTCATAAATTCTTTTTTTCTTCTTTCCACCAAATAACCCAAACATTTTTTTCCCCTTGATAAATAAAAATTATATTTGTAATAGATTTTTTTATTATAAAAAAATTATATCATAACTAAATTTATTTTTTTAAATATTTTATTTATATTTAAAAAAGTTTAATTTACAAAAAAATATTATTTTGTTATTATAAGATTAGAAAGAATTAAATATTAGGGGGAGTTTTTTTATGGGAAGTATTGTTGCAATTCTACTATTTTCATTGTCACTTATATTTTTGTCTTTTTATTAAAGTATTCAGTTATCTATGCTCTTATAGTTGGCTATATAATTTTTTTGTAACTTATGGACTTATCAAAGGGCATGATTTAAAAGTTTTAATAAAAAAATCATTTGAAGGAGTACTGACAGTAAAAAAATATACTCTTAGTCTTCGTTCTTATAGGTATGATAACTGCCTTATGGAGAGCTTCTGGTACGATAGCCTTTATTGTTTATATGGGCTCAAAATTAATTTCACCATCAATTTTAATACTTCTTACTTTTTTTTACTTTGTTCAATACTTTCATTTTTAATAGGAACTTCTCTTGGAACAGCTGCTACTATGGGAGTTATTTGTATTTCAATAGGAAAGGCAATGGGAATTAATCCTTATTATCTTGGAGGAGCAGTTTTAAGTGGAATATATTTTGGTGATAGATGTTCTCCAATGTCAACTTCTGCACTACTTATTACAGAACTTACAAAAAACTGATTTATAAAAAAATATTAAATTAATGCTTAAAACCTCAATTATACCTTTTATTACAAGCTGTTTATTTTATTTATTTTTAGGCTTAAAAAGTTCTACTTCACCAGTTAGTATAGATGCAACAAATATTTTTTTAAAAGAAAAATTATAATTTGAACATAGTAGTTATAGTGCCAGCTATTCTAATAATTATTCTTTCTTTATTCAAAGTCAATGTTAAGAAAAACAATGTTAGTGAGTATAGTTATAAGTTTTATTATTGCAATGTTTTTTTTCAAAAAAGAAAGTGTAACTTCGCTTATAAATTATTGTGTCTATGGTTTTTCATCATTCTAATGAAAAAAATTAAATTTGATAATGAAAGGTGGAGGAATTCTATCAATGCTTAATGTTGGATTGATAGTTGCAATTTCCTCTTCCTATTCTGGAATTTTTTTAAAGAGACAAAAAAATGTTAGTTTTGATGAAGAAATATTTAAAAGAATTTTTCTAAAAAAACTTCAAATTATTTTGTTATATTTTTTTAAGTTCTATTATTTCAGGAGCTATTGCTTGTAATCAAAGTTTGGGAATAATTTTAACTTATGAATTATGTGAAGAACTAGAAGATAAACAAAAATATGGCTATAATTTTAGAAAAATACTATTGTACTATTAGCAGGACTAATTCCTTGGAACATTGCAATGGCAGTACCATTAAAAAAACAATAGATATAGGACTGATGTCTGGACTTTTTGCTTTTTTTACTTATATTTTTTTACCACTTTGGAATTTGTTTTTTTAGGAATTATTAAAGAAAAAAATTATCAGATAAAAAAATTGACTATTTCATTGCAAATTAATATAATTGTATTGTTGATGTAAAAAAATAAAAAAATTAATATAAATAAAAATTTGTGGAGGCTAAAATGAGTATAAGTTTTTATGTGAAGAATAAGAAGAAATTTTTAGGCTATGAACCAGTTTTAAATGTTGAAACAGCATTATCATTATTGGATAAGGAGCTTAATATTTATGGTACAGATGGTATAGATATTAATGATTTATTACTTTCACCTCTTTCTAAATATCCATGTCTTTTTAGTAGGTACTGAAGATGAAAGTGCAAGAGGATTTGAACTAGCTTATGATAATAAGAATAAAGTTTATGCTGTGAGAGTTTTTACTCCTTCTTCAAGAGAAGATTGGCTTTTAGCATTAGAATATATGAAAGCATTAGCAAAAAAATTTGAAACAGAAATTGTAAATGAAAGAGGAGAAACATATACAATAAACAATATTGATAAATTTGACTATGAACCAGATATACTTTATGGAATAAAAAGTAATTACAGAAAATATAAAAAAAGTGGCGAATCAAGTAATTATATTATTTTTTTGGTATAACTAGACCTGTCTCTTTTTGATGAAAAAGATGATAGATGAAATAAATAATTCAGATAGTCCCATAGATACTTTCTCAAGAATAGTCAGAGATATTCAAAAATTTAGATGCTTATTCAGCAAACCAACAATTCTATCAAAATAGAGAAGATGGAAAAAAATTATGGGAGCTTATACTATTACAGAAGGTGTTAGAACAATTATTCCATATAAACCTAGTGTTGAATTTCATAATTCAGATATAGTTAAGAATGATGATATAGCTTATTGGAATATGGCTTTTGTCGTTATTAATGGAGATGAAAATGATAGAAATAGTTATCAACCAGTAGGAAGAATAGCTTATGATGATTTTATAAAAAAATTGCCAAAAAGAAAAATATAAATTTATAGATGCCTCGTATATTATGGTTGAGCCATTAACTAAGGAAGAAATTTCAGACTTTTTGAAATAATTAAAAAGTAGATAGGACTGATTAGTGTAAGGATTTTTAAAATGATAAGAAAAAAATTTATATGTTAAACGACTTTTTAAAAGAGAAGTTTAATGAAAAAAATATATAAAGTTTCTCTTGATGGAGGCTTTACTTGTCCAAATAGAGATGGAAAAAGTTTCTAGAGGAGGTTGTATATTTTTGTAGTGAAAATGGCAGTGGTGATTTCACTGCTACAAAAATTAAAAGTCTATTCATGAACAAATTGAAGAACAAATAGACTTAGTTTCAAAAAATATAAGGGAGATAAGTATATAGCATATTTTTCAGAATTTTACTAATACTTACGCAGAAGTGAGTTATTTAAGGAAAATTTATCAAGAAGCCTTATCTCATGAAAAAAATAGTTGGCTTAGCTATAGCAACAAGACCTGATTGTTTGGGAGATGATGTTTTTAGAATTGTTAACTGAGTTAAATAAAAAAACTTTTTCTTTTGGGTAGAATTAGGTTTACAAACACTAAAATGATGATGTAGCAAAAAATATTTTAATAGGGCTTATGAAACAGAAATCTATAAAGAGGCTTCTGAAAAAAATTAAATAGACTGAATATTAAATTTGTTACTCATATAATAATAGGTTTGCCTAAGGAAGAAGAAGATGACTATTTAAAAAAACTGCTATCTTTGCACAAAAATTGTGGAACTTGGGGAATAAAAACTTCATTTGATGTATGTTGTAAAAAAATACACCTTTAGAAAAAAATTATACTTAAATGGAGATTTAAAGGTTAATACTAAAGAAGAATATCTTGAAAAAAAGTTATAAATGTTTTTAGAGAATATTTCATCTGAAATAGTTATACATAGACTGACAGGGGATGGAGATAGAGAAACCTTAGCAGCACCTTTATGGAGTATAAAAAAATAGATGTTTTAAATTCAATACATAAAGAATTAAAAAAAGAAGAAATACATATCAAGGAAAAATTATATTATGGAGGTTAAAAATGAGATTTGTTGTAACGGATAATAAAAAGAGTGGGAGATTGGGCAGCTGTCTATGTTGCAAAATAAGATTAAAGAATTTAATCCAACAGCTGAAAAGAAAAATTTGTATTAGGTTTACCTACGGGGAGTACACCTCTTCAAATGTATAAGAGATTAATAGAATTTAATAAGGCAGGAATTATTAGCTTTTAAAAAAATGTGGTTACTTTCAACATGGATGAATATCTTGGACTTGAGGCTACTCATGACCAAAGCTACCATTATTACATGTATAACAATTTCTTTAACCATATTGATATAGAAAAAGAAAATATAAATATCTTAAATGGAAAAAGCTAAAAAAATTACGAAGAAGAATGTAAAAAGATATGAAGAAAAAGATTTTAGAATTAGGTGGAATAGATCTATTTCTAGGTGGAGTTGGAGTTGATGGACATATTGCATTTAATGAACCTGGTTCATCTTTTTAAGTCAAGAACAAGAAAAAGTACAATTAACTGAAAAATACTATAATTGCTAATTCAAGATTCTTTGATAATGATATAACAAAAAGTTCCTAGATTTGCTTTTAACAGTTGGTATAGAAACTATTACTTCTGCAAAAAGAAGTTTTAATTATGGTAGAAGGTGAAAAATAAAGCTAGAGCCTTACATAAAGGAATAGAATCAGGAATAAATCATATGTGGGCTATATCAAGTTTGCAATTACATGAAAATGCAATTATTGTTGCTGATGAAGCTGCTTGTTCTGAATTAAAAAGTTGGTACATATAGATATTATAAAGATATAGAATCTGAAAAATTGTGATGTGAATAAACTATTAGAAAAAAAGTACAAAAAAATAGCTTATCTGAGCTTACCATATATGATATAATAATTATTAATTATATCTGTCATTAGGGGTGTTATTTTATGGAAGAATTTAAGTTTGCATTCAAAAGGGCTATTTTAATTGCTTTTTCCTTATCTTTTTCATTGGAATAACCTGCGGCTTTTTTTAATGAAAGAAGCAGGTTTTGGAGCAATATGGTCTTTGCTCTCATGTTTACTTGTTTATGGAGGAACTATTCAACTTTTAATGGTAGGTCTCTTAAAAGCTAATACTCCTATAATATCGATGGGACTTATTTCTCTGATAGTTAATTCAAGACATATGTTTTATGGCTTATCTTTTTTTACAAGAATTTAAAAAAATAAGAAAAAGAATCTTTCTTAAAATTTTTTTCTATTTAGCATTTAGTTTAACTGATGAAGTTTATTCTATTTATGCTGCTATAAAAAAATTCCTGAAAGATTAAATAAAACTAAGACTATGCTTTATATAAATTTACTTGCACATTTTACTTGGACTTTTGGTTGTGTTGTTGGAAACTTAGCTTTTTAATCTTATAAAAAAATTGATTTAAAAAGGAATAGATTTTTATAATAACAGAATTTTTTTGTATAGTTGTAATTTCGCAATTAATAGGAGACAAGTCATATATTTCAAGTTCTGTTGGAATAATCTCATCAATCATAGCCTTTTTTTAATAATAGGAAGCAATTTTATTGTTTTTAGCTATTTGCTTGAGTATGTTGACTTTACTTATTTTAAAAAAAGAAACTTGCTGTGAAAGAAGTTGATAAGCATGAATAACAATTTATATCTATTTTTTTAGCTATACTATCAGCAGGAGTAGGAATGGTTATTTGTAGACTCTTACCTTTTTATTATCTTTGCAAATGGTAAATTACCAAAATTAGTAAAAATTCTATGAAAAAGTATCTACCTTATTCACTGATGGCGATATTGTTCTGCTATTGTTTTTGCAAGTGTAAAGTTTTCTGTATATCCTCATGGTTTTCCAGAAATTATAACTTTAATTGTAATTACTCTTTTACATATTTGGAAGAAAAAAATGTAATGCTATCATTATTTTTTTAGGAACAGTAGTATTTTTTTAATCTTGAGTAGAATTTTCTGATAGGAGATATTATGAAAATTAGATATGCAAAAAAATCTGAAAAAAAGAAATGGCTATTAAATTTTTGGAAAGATAGTTTTAAAGATAGTGAAGAACAAATCAAATTCTATTTTTGATAATATCTATAATGAAAAAAATTATTTAGTCTTAGAAGATAATTCAAAAAAATAGTTTCCTCACTTCATGAAAAATGATTATATTTTTTTAATTTCAATAATAAGAGTATAAAAAAAGTAAATATATCGTTGGAGTTTCCTCAGATATAGTAATGAGAAATAAGGGCTATATGTCAAAAATTACTTATCTCAATGTTAGAAAACTCTAAGAAAAAAATCTATGCCTTTTTGTTTTTTTAACTCCAATCAATCCAAAAATTTATAGAAAATTTGGTTTTGAATATTTCTCTAATATTGAATACTATAATTTTTTTCTATTGAAGAATTAGTTGATTTTTAAACTTCCTAATGGTGATTACTCTTATATAGAAATAAATGAAGAAAAATAAAAAAATCATATTTAGATGATTTAATAAAAAGTCTATAATTCTAATATGGAGGATAAATTTTGTTATTTAGAAAGAGATAATTTCTATTTTGATAAAATTTTAAAAAGAAGCAATTAGTGATGAGATGAAAATTTTTTTATCCTATAAAAAAATAAAGTGGCAAGTGCTTATATTATCTTTGGTTTATATGAAGAAAAATATTGAAATTAGAGAATGTATGGCTTTAGATGGACTTTCATATAAAGAAATTTTTAGCTTTAATCTATGGATATAGAGATTACTATAAAAAAATGTTAGTCTTGCTAGCCCTAATAATTCAAATTTAGAATTTCTTTTTGAAAAATCAATTAAGTATAGAAAAAGATTGTTAAGCCTTTTTATGATGATGAGAATTTTTAGATCCATTAGCCATATTTAAAAAAATTTAAAATTAGAAAAATCATAATATATATATATATATAGAGGATAAAAATTTTTAAAAAGAAAAATACAGGTCTATATTATTTTTTTAAATAAAAAAATTTACTTTTTTTATGCACTTCCAGTAGAAAAAAATCTATTTATCATTTAAAAAAATTGATATATGAGATTTAGTATTTTTTTAATAACAGGCTATTTTTTTCTATTGATGATTTAGTTAAAATGGGAAAAAAATTGATATTAGCAATAAAGAAACTCTTAGAAAATTAAAAAGAATATTTTTCTAAAAAATTCATACCTTTATGAATTCATATAAGATACATAGGAAGTTAAAAAAATGAGTATAGAGAATATTATTAAAAAAATCAAGATATTTTTAGATTGTTGGAAAGAAATACAAAAAAATCTAATTCTGATAAAAAAATATTTCTAAAGGAATATTTGAGTATGATATTGAAGAGTATCATACTTTTTCTTTTAGATGAAATTGTTGAAGCTAGTGAGTATATGAATATGAGTACTGATACTTTAATAAATGAGATATTATTATTCACAAAAGATAATAAATCCTTAGTTATAAATTTTTTTCTAATGAAAGACTAAATAAAAAAATTCCTTTTTCTTCTCCACTTACTTATGGAGAAATATCTGGTGGCTATACAGAAGAAGAATTAGGCACACCTTATCAAGATTTAGAAGATGAAACAAATGCAATTATAGATATAGGAACTTTAGTTTCTTATTTAATAGATTTAATATTTCTTTTTAAAGAATCAAAAAAACTACATAAAAATATTTAATTGAAAAAAATTATGTTATTCAGAAATTCATGCAAAAAGAATTTATTGATTATGAAAAAAATATAATTAAAAAAATTTATAAATTTATATGGTAAATTCTTAAATTTTATGCTATAATGAACCTTATTAAGGTTTAAAGACACTAACAGCAATAAATATAAATATATATAAATCTATTAAAAGCTATTAAGATTAAGACTAGTCTAAAAAAATAACATGTGATAATTAATTATACTATATGTGTCTTGTTGTAACCTTAATGGCAAATAATTTACAAAAATATTAAAGACACTGACAGCAAATAAACATTTTTTTAATAGTCGGAGTGTCGTGGGGCTAATTACCCCCTGCACTATATTAAGAAAGTGTCTTGTTAACAAGGACTTATTATTTAAATAAGTCCTTTTTAGTAGTTTTTTTATTAGGGAGATGATAAAATGAATTTTTTTCGGAAAAAAACATTAGAAATTTTTAAAAAAACTTGGAATAATGCAGTTACAAATGAAAGTACATTGAATTTTTAATTTGGATATGTTTGCCTATTCTAGCAGATATTATAAACAAAAATTATGAAAAAAATAAAAAAATAGATTTAAAAAAATGCATTAATAGAAAATGATGAAATAGCACTTGCTAATTTACTATATACTCTTGATATAAGAAATGGTAAAGGAGAAAGGGCTTTATTTAAGTCTTATTTTTTTCTACACTTATAGAAATGAATAAAGATTATGCTATTCAAATACTTCCATATATTTCTGAATTAGGAAGATGGGACTATGTATTTGAGGGAATAGGAACTGAAATTGAAGAAAAATGTATATGAGCTTATTAGAGCTTATTTAATGATGGATATAGAAAAACTATAATGAGAATAAGCCTATCTCTCTTTTAGCAAAATGGTTACCCTCTATAAAAAAACTCATAACAAAAAAAGAATTATTTTTGCAGTAAAAATTGGCTAAAAAAATTAAATTTAACTGAAAAAAGAATATAGAAAAAAATTCTATCTAAATTAAGAGATAGATTAAATATAGTTGAAAAAAACATATAACTAATAAAGAATATGAGAAAAATTGAATATATTTCAGTACCTAGTAAAGCTATGGTTAAATATAAAAAAATTTATTTTTTTGTCAAAAGATGAAGTAAGATTTAAAGAATTTATTGAAGAATTAAAAGGCTACTAAAAAAATCTAAATATGATAATTTATTTATGAATGATTTTTGCAAAAGATGTATTTAGATAGTTTAAGAAAAAGTAGGAATAAATTCTCTTTATGGAAAAAAACTTAAAGAAAGTTTATGAAGATGTAATATCACATCTTATTAAGGGCTTATCTCAAAGAGAATTAGAAGACGGACAAATTTTATTACAAAGATTTAGAGATGAAAAAAATTTAATAAATACAATGTGGAAAAAAACAATCAAAAAAATAGAATTTGATAAAAAAATGTTCTTGTAATAGCAGATACAAGTGGTTCAATGCAAGGAACTCCTTTTTGAAACAGCTATTTCTCTTGCAATATATATTTCTCAAAAATAATAAATCTGAAGAGTGGAGAAATAGATTTATTATTTTTTTCTAGTGATTGTATTGAATATTCTTACAATAAAAAAATGCTGAATTTACAGATATTATAGATGAAATTCCTCTAATTGTTGATAATACAGATATTGATAAAGTTTTTTTACAAAGATATTAAATGATAGTTTAGAAAAAAATCTTCCCCAATTAGATGAAGTCATAATTATATCTGATATGGAATTTGATATGGTGCAAGATAAAAAGAGATATGAGTAATTTTAAACATTGGAAATCTGAGTTTGCAAAAACATAATTATGAGTTACCAAAAAAATAATATTTTTGGAATGTCGCTAGAAATGTAGAATCATTTCCTGTTACGAAATTAGATTATGGAACTTGTTTGGTAAGTGGTTACAGTAAAAAAATATTTTAAAAATCTATAATTGATATAGAAAAATTTTGACCCTATTGATGTTATGTTAAAGACCTTGGAAGAAAAAAATATTTTGAAATGGTTAGAGCTATAAAGGAAAAATTTGAATAGTAGAGAATTTTTAACATTTGGAGGAAAAAAATGATAAAAAGTTGGTAAAAAGACAAAAAAATTAGTTATAAATAATTTTTGCAAGTGTAGGAGCATATTTGTTTGCAGGAACAGATGATGATAAGGATAATATACTTCTTCCTAACAATGAACTTGAAGGAAGAGATTTAAAAGAGGGAGATGAAGTAGAGGTTCTAATTTATAGAGATAGTGAAGACAGACTTATTGCTACATTTAGAAAAAAACAGAAGCACTTGTTGGAACTCTTGCTAAATTAGAAGTTGTTGACGATAATCCAAGATTAGGAGCTTTTTAGACTGGGGACTTAATAAAGATTTAATGTTACCTAATTCTCAAAAAAAGAAACTAAAGTTGAAATTGGTAAAAAAATATTTAGTTGGACTTTACGAAGATAGTAAGGGTAGAGTATCTGCTACAATGAAAAATATATAAATTCTTAATGCCTTCAAATGATATAAAAAAAGGTGATATTGTTAATGCAACAGTTTATAGAGTAAATGATGAAATAGGAACTTTCGTTGCAGTTGAAGATAGATATTTTTGGTTTAATCCCTAAGAGTGAATGTTTTGAAGAATATTCGGTTGGAGATGAATTGACTTTAAGAGTTACAAGAGTTAGAGAAGATAAAAAAATTAGATTTAAGTCCTAGAAAAACTTTTTATCAGACCAAATGGAAAGTGATGCAGAACTTGTACTTAGTAAAATGAGACTTTTAAAAAGAACATTTCCGTTTCAATGATAATAGCTTAGCAGAAGATATCAAAGATTACTTTGGTATAAGTAAAAAAAGCATTTAAAAGAGCTATTGGTAGTCTTTTTAAAAAAATGGACTAATAGAAAAAAAGTGGAGATTATTTTATATTAAAAAAATAGGAGATTGTTTCTATGAATGGAGAAGTAGCACAAATACGTGATATTGTAATATATGCAAAAAAATGCTTTAAAAAAACCAAAAAGTAAAAATTTCATATAAACCTGATAAATATGAAAAATAAAATAGAATTTTTTTGTTCACTGAAAAATTTTTGAAGCTAAAGATGTAAGTGAATGGTATGAACATTGTATAGAAAAAAAGGCTTAGAAGACATAAAACTTTCTATGCCAATTGCTGTAAAAGATCCAAGTTTACTTGCCTTTAGTAATACAAGTCAAGCTGGGTTAGTTTGTTATTTTAAAGATAATTTAGTCACTTACTTTATACCAAGGTGGGAACCTGGAGATAAGGGCTGGAATGTAATTTACAAAAGAATATAAATGGGAAAAATCCTCCAAAAGAGAAAGTACAGTTTGAAGATAATACTGAAGATTTTAAAAAAATACATTAAGTAAAAATAGCTACTTTGGCAGATAAAATTGATTTTTCAAAACTTTGCTAATATTTTTTTACAAAAAGCTTATGATATGCTAGACGGAAAAAGAAGTTGAAAGTTATTATCATAAAAAAATATTTTTTTCATTGATGCCTGAGAGAAATGCAAGACTTCTTTGTTCAGCAGGAATTTCTGATGTTTTTGGTGGAATGGGTTCTTGGAATGATAGTCCTTCTTGGTATGCTTATGAAAAAAAGGCTTAGAAAGTGAATATAAAAAAAGCTTTCAAGTGAACTTTTAACACAGATAAGGCTTGCACTCTTATATTCTGTCAATGAATGGTAAAATATAAAAAAATTATACTGGGGGATTTATGGAGATTAAAAAAATTATCTCTAATATCAATATTACTTGTGGGAGCTACCCTTTTTTTATAAGTTGTAATAAAAAAATAATAATAATTTAAATGAAAAAAATTAGCAGAAAAGGAGATTAATAAATTGGAAACTAAAGATTTATCAATTTTTTTGAATTAATAAAGACTTCTATACAAAAATAATGGTGAGTTGCCAGAAGATTTTAAATTGCCACCAAAAGGATCCTAATGGAATTCCTTGGGCAGATGGAGCACTGGATGGAGTTTATATATATCATACTGTTGGAAATGAAGAAGACATAGAGCCACTTAAAAAAATATAGTTTTTCAAATATCAGAAGGAAAAATTTGAAGAAGCTGAAACTAATTTAGATAAGTTAGATTTTTTTCAATGGTTTCAAGAACAAACTCATTGTTGAGTTGGATTATTCAAGAACAAAAAAACAAATAAATCTTAATAATTTATATGAATTTGCTAGTTCTCGACTAGTTACTACTAAAAAAATATAGAAGTTATAAAATTTTGTTTATCTGTACTTGCAATAATGAATGTTGAAACAGATGCAGAAACTATAGAGAAAGTAAAAAAATATTAGCACTTTCTGATGAATTTACTTTTATATTGTTTAAATATTTTTTTGTCAAATTAGAAAAATTCGAATGAAGAAATTTTTGAAATAGCTAAAAAAAGTTAAAGGATGGGGAAGAATATATTCTATTGAATATTTACAAGCAACCAATAATAAAAATAAAAGAATGGATATTAGAAGAAGGTTGTCACAATAATGTACTTCCTGCATATACTGCATATACTTGTAGCAGAAAAAAATAAATTTAATAGAGATATTAAATGAAGATAAAAATTTCTAATAAAAAAATTTAACAATATATCATATTTAATGAATGCCTTGCTTGATGAAACTGCTATTACAGGAATTTCTGCTTTTAGAAGATAGAGAGTTACTTATTGAAAGATATTTAGAAAAGGCAAAAATACTTATCTTCAACAGAAGAGGATTATGAGGCTATTAGATTAATTAAAGAATATGTAGAAGATAACGAGGAAATTGATAAAAAAATTTATAAAAAAATCTGTGATGAGATTTTAAAAATCTAATAAAAAAATAAAAAAATTAGGACTATTGTAAAAAAATTGCAGTAGTCTTTTTTTATTAAAAATTTATTGGCAATAAAGTATTTTTTTATAACAAAACTTTCAAAGAATAAACTGTTTTTTTCAATTTGTTAATGTGCTATAATAAAAAAAGATAAACATGGAGGTTAAAATGAAATTGATATTTGAATTGACTAATGAACAAAGAAAAATATTTAGGACTTATTCCTGTAGAAGAACATTGGGAGCTTGTAAAGTTTGACAATGGTATCTATTATTATTTTGAAGATGATACTATAAAAAAAGAAATAAAAAGTTAGCAAGAATTATTATCATGAAGCTGAATTAAATGAAAAAAACAGCAGAAAAATCGTACAATGATACTTCCTAAAAACTAAAAAGAGGAAAAAAATTAAAAAAATTTAATTATACAGCAACTGAATCTTTTTTTCTCCTTTTTGGAACTTATTTTTACTTTTTTTCAACTAATGGAGTGATTATTGCAAATTATACTACACAAAGAACTTATTATTCCGAAATATTTAGTGAAAAAGGAAAAAGATATCTCTTGATAATTTAAAAAAATGGTTAGATAAATGGATGAAAGAAACTACTGAAGAAGATTTAGAAGAAATAGAAGAATTTAAAAAAATGCTAAAAAGAAAACATTGTAAATTTAATGAAGGTGATTTCTTTGCTTTTAAAAATCAGTAGAAGAGAATGGTGCTTTTGGTAGAATTTTTACTAGATGTTTCTAAACTAAGAAAAAGATGAAGATTTTAAAAAAAGAACAAAAAAACTATGGTTTAGCTAATCTTATGGGAAAAACCTTTAATAATAAAAAGTTTATCATAAAATAAGTGATAATAAAAAAATATTGATTTGAAAGAATTATCTAAGTATTCAGCATTGCCTTCACAAGCTATTATGGATAATATTTTTTTATTATGGAGAAGCTATTATTTTGGGTAATTTACCTTTAAAAACCTGAAGAAAAATGATATGTTTATTTCAGTTAGTGAAAGTATAAGTGGTATAGATAAAAAAACATCGCATACCTACAATATGGACTTATATATAGAGAAATTCCTCTTTCTGATTATGAAAAAAACTTATTAAAGAATTAAAAAAATTGGTGCTCAAACTCTTAGAAGAGAAGGAATAGGTTTTTGTAATAGATACTTATAAATTAAAAAGAATGTATAGAAGCAAAGTCTAATTCGCCTTTCTGGAAAAAAATATAAAAAAACATAATATACCTGATTTGAAAAAAATCCAGATCATATAGAATTGAAAAGAAAAAAATTTTTTTAAAAGCCTTTGGACTTGACGCAGATAAAACTTATGAGGAGAATTTAAAAAATGTTGGAGGTTAAATAATGTTTTTTTCTTAGGATATTTAGTTTTTTTATTCAGCATTATCACTTTTGATAGATGTATCAATATTCTTTTCAATACTTTCCTTTGTATTAGGAGGAACATTGTATTTTTAATAGTAACTCTCCTTTACAAGGAATAGCAATTTGTGCTTTTTGGACTATTAATTTTAATTTCTAGTCTATGTTATCATAGTAAAGGAAAGTGTGCTAGAGGTAGTTCCTTTGTTAATTACAATACAAGTTGTAATTTTCTTTCAATTTCTATAGCAACAGTTATCTTTTCTATTCCTATTTGGTATATCATTGTTAAAAACAAACATAATAGAAATAAAAAGTTCACCTTTTATATGTTTTTTTATTCCAAGTCTTCTTATATCTTGGGCTATACTTTTTAAAAATAGCGGATAGAATTTTTTTATACATAATAGAGAAACTAAAGAAGTAGTTTTAGAAGATTATTTTACCATTCATAGAAGTAGAAGAGATCTTACACACATCTATATTTTTAAATTTAAAAAAATTCTTCAGATTTATATTCTACTGGAATGTTAAGACAGAGAATTTTTTTATAGATAAGATAGGCTCTAAGTTTTTCTTGCACTTTTGGAAAAGGAATTTTTTTGGAACAAACTATATAACAAGTATAAAAATTAATTAAAGATGCTGGAATAGATACTTCTGAAAACCAAACTTCACATAGTTTTTTTAAAAAGAGAAATTTAAAAAAATTATTTATTATCTTTGGAGGCTTATAGAATGAATGAAAATAAAAAAATGGGGCTATATTTATGACAAAAAAATTAGATATGTATATTCCTAATTTACCAAGATTTAAAAAAATTTACAAGTATAATTTTTTTATCTTGTTAATATTATCTATTTTTTTCTGGTATTGTACTATCCTTTTTGAGATCTTAGTTCCTATGATAAAATAAAAAAATTTTTGTTTATAACGGAATGTTAGTCTTTATTTTTTTTAATTTTTATGGATTTTTTTATTGATAAATACTCATTATACAGAAAAAAATATTACAAGAGCTTAATGAGCTGGAAGTTCCAAGAGAATTTGAAATTAAAGCCTTAAAAAGAAGAATAATTCCTCAAATAATAATGACCGTTATTATTTTAATTAGTATGTTTGCTTTTTGAACAAAAAAAGCTTTCATTTGATTATCTATTCAAGCTAATCTTAGTTATTGGAATATGTGCTTTTTATGTTCTATAGAAGCCTTAGAAAAATTTCAAAATAGTAAGTATTCTTTAAATATAAAAAGGAAATACTGTTAAAATATTCTATGAAAAATAATGAAAAAGAAATTATTACAGTAGAGAATATAAATTATGTCAGCTTTTTTTGCTCTTCGTCGTGGGAAAAGAGGAAAGGAGAAAACCTACTTTACAACTTTTTGACTTAGAAGAAAGAATTCTTGCTGAGATGACTATAGAAGTCATAGATTATTTTTAGATTAAAAAGATATTTAAAAAAATATAATGTGGAAATAGTTGATAACTATGAATGGAGTTAAAGCTATTATAAAAAAATAATATTTGGAGGTATATTCAATGAATGAACCTAAAAAAATGGGGCTATATTTATGATGAAAAAGTTAAATATGTATGTTCCTAATTTACCAAGACAAAAAAATTTCGCAAAAAGTACTTTTGTTTTTTTATCAATAATATCTTTTTGTAGCTGTTTTTAATACAGATATATTTTTTTGATAAAAAGTTCTTATGAGAAAAATATCATTTTTAACTTATACCAGTGAAATAGTATTTCTTTTTTTAGCTTTATATCTTGTTTTAAAAAAATAAATATTCGTATGGTTGAGAAAAAGATTAGAAGAAGTTAAAGGATTAAAATTATCAAATGATCTTGAAATAAAAAGCTTTAAAAAAACAAACGATTTTTTTGCATATATGATGCCATGGATTCTTTTTAATTGTTATGTTTGTATTTCATCCTCATATGATTAAAAACTAAATATTTTTTTATTTAATTTTTTTGCTATTCCATTGTCTATTTATAATTTCTATATACTTTTTAAAGAACTTAAAAATAATAAGCATTCTTTAACTATATTTGAAAAAGACTATAAAAAAATATTATGAAAATAATGAAAAAGAAGTTATTACAACAGATAATATAAGTTATGTTAGATTTTTATGCTATTGTTCTTGGGAGAGGAAAAGATAAAAATCCTACATTACAAATATTTGATAGTGAAGAAAAAAATACTTGTTGAAATGACTATAAAAAACCTATTGATTATTATTCATTAAAAAAAGTATTTTTGAAAAAAATATAATGTAAGAATAGATAATCAATATAGAGAATTCTAAAAAGAATAGGTGAAAAAAATTATGGAATTATTAGAAAAAGATGAAGAGTACATTAGTTCCTTACTCAAGCAAGGAAAAAAAGTAGAGGCTATTGCCTTTGTTAAAAGATAAAACAGGAATGAGTTTAATAGAAGCTAAAGATTATATTGAAAAGTTAATTTTAGAGAAAAAAATATTCATTTGCTAGATAAAAGATCACAAGAAATTGAAAAAAATAGAATTATCAGATAAATTTGAAATAAAATCTCTAAGAATAAATAGTTGGTGGCTATTTCTATATATCATATTTTTTTATTATTCTAATTTTCATATTATTTTCTCTAATAAGTATATTATTAAAAGAACTAACATACAAACATATTTTTTTATAGTATTATTTTTTTATTGGAGCTATAATCTTTAATTACTATAATTTTTTTAAAAAGAACTAAAAATCCAGAAAGTATCTCTTAACTGTAAGTGGAAAAAAACTATAAAAAAATATTATGAAAAATAATGAAAAAGAAGCTATTACAACAGATAATATAAGTCAAGTTAGATTTTTATGTTATTGATAGTGGAAGAGGAATAGGGAAGAAAAAAATCCTACCTTACAAATTTTTTTGAAAATAAAGAAAAAAATGCTTGTTGAAATGACTATAAAGTGCTAATGATTATTATTTATTAAAAAAAGTATTTTTGAAAAAAATATAAAGTAAGAATAGATAATCAATATAAAGAATTCTAAAAAAAGAATAGGTGAAAAAAATTATGGAATTATTAGAAAAAGATGAAGAGTATATTAGTTCCTTACTCAAGCAAGGAAAAAAAGTAGAGGCTATTGCTTTTATAAAAAAATAAAAACAGGAATGACTTTAAAAGAAGCCAAAGATTATATTGATAAAAAAATATAGCTATTTCTGAAGAAGATGAAGAATACTTAGCTTCTCTGATTAATGAAAAATAAAGAATTAGAGGCAGTTGTTTTTCTTCATAAAAAAATAAGGATATGTCTTTAGAGGAAGCTAAAAAAATTATACAGATAGGTTAATTTTTAAAGAAAAAAACATTAAAACTAATAAAAAAAGGTCTCGTAAATTTGGCTATGTTTATGATGAAGAATTGAATACTTTTTGTTCCAAACTTAGCTAGGCAAAAAGAAAGTACTAAAAAAATAATGCTAAATATTTTTTTCTAGTACTTCTAGTTATTACATTAATTCAGTTCATATTTTTTTAGATAGAAGCTCAGATATAAAAAAATGATAATTTTTTTAGATTTTTCTATCTCAGGTATTTTTAGTTTTAATTATAACTTTATCTCTAGGTAGCTTAAGTATCCGCTATATAGAGAATAAATTGAAAAAAACTTAAAAAAACTAGAACTTTCAAGTCAATTTGAAGTTAAAAGCTTTTTGTTAGTAATTTTCATTTGTCTTTACATATCCTATTAATTCTTATATTTATTATTATAATACCTATTTTTTTTACTTAAAAATAGACTATAAAGACTATAAGGGAATTTTTTTATTTTTTTGGGTTGATTGCAATCACAGTTGCTGGTATTTATGAACTCTTAAAAAATGTTGAAGTATAAAAAAATATTCTCTAAAGATAGATAGCAGAGAAATTACTCTGTTATACAATAAGAATGAAATAAAAATCTATAAAAATTTGAGAAAAATAAATTTTATTAAATTTTATACTAAAAAAATTTAAGAGAAGAGAAAATGATATTCCTACTATAGAAATTTTTTTGATATGGAAAAAAATATATTTACTGAGTTGGATATAAAAAAATAAGTGACTATATTCTATTAAAAAAATGTATTTTTGAAAAACATAAAGTACTTGTGAAAGATGAGTTTAAGAAAATTTAATTCAAGAGGGGAGTTTTTTTAAATGAAAGCCAAGGAATTCGCGGAAATGTGTTATGTAGAAAAAAAGAAATTCAATTAAAAAGAATATATGAATGGCAAGGAAAGCCTTGTAGCAAAAATTAAAAAAATGACTTAGCACTTTCAACTGAGCAAGAAAAAAACTTTATATAAATTGGTTGATACAGTTCTTATAGATACATATATAACATTACTTTATGCACTTGATGGAACGGCTTCCCTAGGTAATGGGAAACAAGAAAAATTTTTAAACTTTATGGAGAAGATGGAAATCTTGTTTTTTTGAATCAGGGGAATTAGAAATGGCTACTTACGAAGCATTTTATGAAAATAAAAAGGAGAAAAAGATAAATGTATATAGAACATATAGCAATGTATGTAAATGATTTAGAAAAAAACTAAGGAATTTTTTTATAAAAATATTTAGGTGCAAAAATCAAACAATCTTTATCATAATAAAAAAACTGATTTTTAAATCTTATTTTTTTTAACTTTTGACAGTGGTTGTCGTTTAGAGATTATGACTAAACCAGAATTGGTTGATGATATAAAAGATTTAAAAAAAGAACAGGTTTTATCCATATCGCATTCAGCGTTGGAAGCAAGGAAAAAAAGTAGATGAATTGACTGAAATACTAAAAAATAGATGGCTATGAAGTTATTAGTGGTCCAAGAACAACAGGTGATGGCTATTATGAAAGTTGTATTGTTGGTATTGAAGGAAATCAAATAGAAATTACAGTTTAAGGAGAATTTAACAGTGAACAAAGATTTAAACAACAATATTTCAGATTTTTTTCAAGAAGAAAAAAAGGCTTTAAAAAAATAGTATTATTTTTTTATTAGTTATATCCCTTATTATTTTAGCAATACAATTATTTTATATAGATGATTTGTCTTATCTTCAAGGAAATCTTACAATTATAAATTCTTTTATAGTTTTTTTATCTTGTTATTTATATATATTATGTTAACAGCAGATATGTATGTTACTATAAAAAAAGAATAAAAAGAAAGAGAAAAAAAGTTGAAGTACCTAATGAATTTAGAGTAGATGCATTTAAACAAACTTATTTTTATAATTTTATATACCATTATTTTAATAATATTTATTTTTTTATTTTTTTGTACTTAGTGTAGTTTTTTTAAAATTGGAATATTTGGAATAATTTTTTTAGTCTTCTTGGTATAGGTATATTTTTCTTATTTTCTTTCTGTTATGATTAAAAAGTAGAAAAATATTATTTGGAAGTTAGGAATAGAAATATTAAAGTTCTATACAAAAAAATCAAGAAATAGAAGTTCTTGAAATAAAAGATATACCTTTTGTTGCTTTTTTTGGAAGTGGAAAAGAAAAGGTAAAAAAAGGTGATTATCCTATTATGGAAATTTGTAATATTAAAGGAGAAATTTTTAAGAATACCATTATCTTTAAGAAATTATTGGTTGATGAAAAAAATATTTTTTTGAAATATGCTGTAGAAATTAGTGATAGCTATGAAAAATTAAGGGGAATAATGATATGCCTGATTTTAAATCAAGAAAAAAATCGCATTAAATATAATGTTATTTGTATTGCTTATATCTCTTATGATTGTATTATTTGGAGATAAATTATTTGAGATAGAAAGAGATTTTTGAAATTAAGAATAAGATTTTCTGTGGTTTTTTTAGCATTTTTTTTATTTAGCATTATTGGGTGACACCTATTTTACTAAAAGAAGAAAGGAAGTCAAAGAAAAAAATCGAAGTTCCTAATGAATTTAAAGTTTTTTTGCTTTTTAAACAAAAATCTTCATATACTTCTTTATACATTTGCTTTATTATTTGATATTTTCCTAATTATTAGTGGTAAGGCTAGAAGTAGTGGAATAGTGGGTATAATTTTTTTCTATAGCACTTCTTATTTTTTTCTTCCTTATTTTATTTATAACATGATAAAAAAAGGAGATATTATTCTTTAGAAGTAAAATCTAAAAAAATATTAAAAATTTTTCTTTAAAAAAATGAGGAGATTGGAAGTTTTGAAATAAAGAATATATCTCTTGTAAAGTTTTTTTTGAAGTGGCGTATTTTTAAAAAAGAGGCTTTTTACAAAAAAAGAAATGCTGGTTATCCTATTATGAAAAATATATGCCTATGGAACAGATGCAGTAGAAATATCTTTAACACTAAGGGATTATTGGGTACTGAAAAAAATTATTTTAAGAGATATAGGGTTAATATTAATGATATATATGTAGAGTAAATTTATTAATCAGAGGAGGATTTTTAATGTCTAAAAATTATATTAATACTTCCATTTGTATTTTTTTATTTATTGGAGTTTTTTTACTGTTATTTATATTATGTATATGACTATATTTGAAAAAAAGAAGGAAAAAAATGAAAAAAATAAAAGAAATGAATAAATTAAGAGAAACTCTATCTCCTTATGAGTTTGAAAGCACTCAAAAAAATGCTGTTAATAAAAGGTTTAGCTTTATGGAATATTTATATTCAGAAGATTATATAAAAGTTATAAAAAGAATTTAAGGATTATTATGGTTTTACACACCAAGAAGGAGAAAAAAATTTTTATTTTGCTTGTGCATATTTTTTTACCTTATGAAGATGGCTACACTCTATATATTTCAAAAGATAAAATTAATATTAAGGCTATTTATCTTCAAGACAGACCAGAAACTCAAAGGGAAATTTGTTATAACTTAAAAAAATATTTTGAGATTATAGAACAAGGGAGATTTAAAAAGATAGATTGTTGATTTGGAAGCTTGAGAAATAAAAATCTTAGTGATGGAGGATAATCAATGTATTCTTATTTATATGATAATAAATTCTTATTGTGGATTACTATAATATTTATGTTTATTGGAATGATTACTGTTACTATTATTCTATACCTATTTTTATCAATTGTTAAAAAGAAAAAAAGGGGAAACTTTCAGAGAAACATTCTCCTTATGACTTTGAAAGTAGTCAACAAAATGTCATTAATAAAAAGTTTTAACTTTCAAAAAAATATCTTTATTCAGGGTGATTATGTAAAAGTTATAAAAAAACTTTTTAAGGATTATGATGGTTTTACTCATCCAATAGGAGAAAAAGTGGTATTTTGCTTGTCAGTATTTTTTTGGAGTCTGAATATGGAGATGTCCTTTATATCTCAACTGATAAAATTAATATAGATACTATCTATCTTGAAGATAGAGAAGATAATCTTTATGCTCATCCAGAAGAATATTTTAAAATTTTTAGAACAAGGAAGGTTTAAAAAGGGATTAGATTATGAATATAGAACTAGCAAAAGAGTTATTATCATTTCATTCTTGTAGAAATGAAAAATATTGATGACCCCAGATGGGAAAAATGGATTTTTTTAGGAATTTTACGTCCTTTCCAAGGAGAGCTAAATGAAAAAAATTTCATTGAAATAATGGAATGTTTAAAAAGTATTAGTACCTGAAATTCAAAAAAAGAAAAATATAGATAAAAAAATATAGTTTCTGATATTATGAATATTATTCATTTTACAAGAAACTGGGTATCAGAAGGAGGAATGTTAACTAGAAATAGTAAATTAACTGCCAAACAAACTAAATACCTATTAGCTTGGATTGATATCATAGAGACTTGTTTTATCTATTTACTAGAAGATGCAAGTGACATTGCTTTTTGATGATTATACCACTTACTGTAGTAATGAATATTTTTTTAATGTAGAAGGAGAGTGTTTTTAATTGGGAGATTTTGCTTTACATTATGCTTATGCCATGTTTTATTCTTTTTTTATTTTTTATGGCTTATTTATTTAGAAAAAGAAAAAGTAGAAAAAAATTTTTATTTTTCAGAATTTGATGAAAGTGAAAAAGATTTAGAAGCTAGAGATTTTTTTATAATATATTGAAAAATGGAAAGATCAGCCAAAAGCATTTTTACTATGCTGAGGTAATATTTTTTTAATAATAGATACTTTTTTTATTTTATTTAGAGGCTATAAAACTTATCTTAAAGAAGTAGAATTTATAAAAAGAATTTCCAAGTTTTAGCATAAGTCCATTATCATCTGTTTTAATAAAAATTTATGGCACCAATTATTATGTGGGTGCTTGTATTTTTTTCTTATTTATATTTGCAATGATTATGAAAAAAAGAAAGAAAAATAAAAGAATTACTGAAATGTTAGATAATTTAGAGAATATTAAACATTTAAAATTTGCAAAAGAAGATTTCTTAAAATCAGATAGAATACTTGCAACAGGAGTAGTTTCTATGAGTGATATAAAAACTAGGAGACAGATACTTATTTTCTGTTTACCCAGCTTATATAATTCCTTATATTTATATTCAAAAAGATGGAAGTTGAAAGATTTTATAGACGTCATGGAGGAAGCATTTATTATTTAGATATTATTTTAAAAAAAGATCTTTTCAAAATATAAAAAAATATTTTCGCCAAAAGAAGATGTTGCTGAAAAAAAGTTAAAGAATTTATTTTTAGAGAGAAATAAAAGACTTAAATAAAAAGAGAATACTAAGTGGAATATTTAAAAAGTTGAGAGGAGAACAAATGTATACTTCAATGATTTTTCATAATGATAATAATAAGTGTCATAATGCTTGTAGTTACAATAAGTTTATTAAAAAAAGAAAAAAATTGGGAATGTTTCTATATAGAAAATGAAATTCTTTATTTACCTTCTTTATTTGTGAAAGAAATTCCACTTTCTAATATTAGAAATATAGAATTTGAAACTTTTCGTTCACGTGGTAGCTATAGTGGAATAATAAGAGTATATCAAAAAAAGATGCAAAGGTAGTTAAACGTTATTTTCAAACAAGTAAATTGGCATTTTTTTGTAAATGAACAAATGGTTTTAGAAGAAATAGAAAAAAATAACACCAATTTTAAAAAAATATTACATTCCTTATACTATTAATGAAAAGAAAAATAAAAAGCTATTATGAAAGTTAAATTTCAATCTATCGATCCATTTATACCCTTTTGCTTTTTCTTTTTTTCTCTATTTTCTTTACTACTCCTAAAAATAAATTGAAAAAAATATAGAGGTGAAATAAATGACTTATGATTTTAGATATAGTAAATTAGCACCAAATAGTATACTAGGTTTTTCTTTTTATATTAATGTTTGTATTAGTAGGACTAGTTATTTCTATTATAATTCTATTTTATATTTTAAATTATAAAAATATTAGTGGCAAAAAGAAGGGACATTTTGGGGAGAACATCAAAAAAATTAGTATTTATATCAATTTTTATGTCTTCCTATAATAGTTCCATCATTGTTTTTCAATTATTGGTTCTATATCATATAGACATCTGATAGATGATAAAAAGTGGTGTATTAGACATATCTAATAATTATGCTATTCTTTATTATAAAGGGGAAAAAAATTAGATTAGAAAAAAATAAGTTTTCTATTTCATCGGCAGAAATCCATTTTTCAATGCTAGGAAACGCCATTATCCTGTACTTTATAAATATACAATTAAAGTGGAAGACAAAACATATAAATTATATGAATCTATGCAAGAAGCTTATGAGTTAACAACTCCTTCACAAAGAAGAAAAAGGAATATATACTAAACTTTCATTATCTACTGCTATGGATAAATTAAAGAATTTAACAGATGATAAAAAGTAATTAAGTTAAAGGGAAAGGTATTTTCTATAAAAAGGGAGTGTTTAAAGTGGACTTAATGTTTACAACATTTTTTTTATATTTATATTGTTTATTTTTTTTAATGTGTAGTGTTTTTTTATAATTAGAAAAAAGATTAATAAAAAAAGCTATGCTTTTTAGAAATTGATGAAGATTTAAAAAAATTTAGCACCTAAAGAATTTTTTTCTAAAACATACTTAAAAGAGAAAAAGTTTTTCAAAAAAATAATTAACTATGTTGGATTTCTTTTTCTTTTTATTATTTAGTATTTTTATTGTATTTCAAGGATATCAAGAATATATACTTTTTTTAAAGAGGAGTCTGATTCCTCAATTAATCTCATCTCATTTATATTAGATAAATTTAAAAATACCGATATTTATATGGTTTGTTGTTTCTACTAATTTACTACTTGCTTTATTGATGAAAAAAAGAGAAAAATAAAAAGAATTTATGAAAATGCTAGATAATCTAGAACAATCTAAACTTTTTAAAAATCTGCACAAGTGGATTTTATGATTCCAAATAAAATAGTTGAAACTGGATTATTAGGAAACGATATAAAAATTTGGAAGTAAATTTCTATTTGTTCTTTATCCAGGCTATATAATTCCTTATTGTTGGCTTGATGATGTAAAAAGTTGAGAAAAAAATTTCTGGTAGATATGGAAGTAAATCACATTATGTAAATATTATCTTAAAAAAACTTCTTCTAAACCTATAAATATAACTTTTTGCCAAAAAGAAATTTGTGAAAAAAATAAGAGAGCTTCTTTTTAAAAAAAGATAAAAATAATAGACAAAAATATAAAAAAATTAGATATATCATATAATTTTTAGTATTTACATAATAAAAAAATAGTAGTATAATCAATAGGTTATTATTAAATACTAGGAGAATATAAAATGTATAAAAACTAAAAGATGTATTATTGACAGGTTTTGCACTTTTTGCAATGTTATTTGGTGCAGGAAATTTAATATTTCCACCAATGTTAGGTTATGAAACTAATTCAAGTTGGATAATGACAATGTTAGCATTTACAATAACAGGAGTAGGATTTCCTTTTTAGGAATTTTTATCAGTTTCTATTGCAGGAAATGGAATAAAGAATTTTTGCTAATAGAGTATCCCCAAAATTTTCAATAATTTTTGCCATCATCTCAATTTTAGCAATAGGTCCAATGCTAGCAATACCAAGAACAGGAGCAACTGCTTATGAAATAACTTTTCTATATAACGGAATGGATAGTCCTGTATATAAATATATTTACTTAGTTGCTTACTTTGGAATAGTTATTTTATTTTCGTTGAGAGCCAATAAAGTTATTGATAGAGTTGGGAAAAATATTAACTCTAGTATTATTAATACTATTATTTTTTTAATAATTGTAAAAGGGACATTTTTTTACTGATTTAACTGTAAAAGCCAGATATTTATCCCCATGCTTTTAAAAAGAGGGTTTCTTAGAAGGATATCAAACAATGGATACTATTGCTTCTATTGCTTATGCTGGTATTATACTGACTGCTATAAAAAAGTGGAAGAACTTTGACTCAAAAAAACAAGAATTTTCTTTTTTTAATAAAAATCAGGACTTGTAGCTATAATATCATTAGCTTTTAATATATGGAGGTTTTTGCATTTGTTGGAGCAAAAGATGCACTCTGTTTTAAACACTCAAGATAAAGATAGAATTATTAGTAAGAACAACTTCTTATCTTTTTAGGTAGTTATGGAAATTTAGTATTAGCTGTTTGTGTTGCAGGAGCTTGTCTTACAACTGCAATAGGTTTGGTAGCTACTGTGGGAGAATTTTTTTAGTTCTATAACTTCTTTTTAAATATGAAAAGATAGTTATTTTTACAGTATTAATAAGTTTTGCCTTTATCAGTTTTAGGGAGTTGAAAGTATAATTAGAATTTCAGTGCCAATATTAATCTTTATTTATCCTGTAACAATTTCTTTGATACTATTAAATTTATTTGGAAAAATATAAAAAAATGATTATGTTTATAAAGGTGTGGTATTTTTTTACAGGAATTGTTGGTTTGATAGAAAGTTTAGACTCATTGGGAATTGAAAAAAATTATTATACAAAAATCAGTCTTAGAAATACTTCCATTTTCAGACTATGGTTTAACTTGGTTATTTCCCTGGCTTTGATAGGGCTATATACTTTGTTCATTAATATTTAGAAAAAAACTGAAAAAAAGAAAGACTAAACATAGAGGCTGTTGCAAAATAATAAAAAAAAGTAAAAAAATAGTTCGTTACTGAGTAAATTTCTTAACGATAAAAAAATCAAGAATTGCATCATAAGAGCTCTAAGCAATAAATTGCTGAGTGCTTCAAGAAATCAGGAAACTCACGTTCAGACACTCCTGAATTTGCTCGGCTCATTCTATTTGATTTTTTTATCTAAAAATTTCCATTCGTAACTCACTTATTTTTTTACTTTAGAATGATAATTTGTAAACTTTTGCAATAGTCTCTTTTATTTTTGAAAATCTTCTTTAAAATTTTAATTAAATCTTTTCTCATAGTTTCAATATAGTAAGTTGCTTCTTCTTTATCCCAATTCCAAATAAGTCTATTTAATCTATCTATTCTAGTTTAAAGATTTTAATGCTAGTTCTAATAAGTCACTGTCTATTTTTTTCCTGTAATTTTTGCTTGACCAAAAGTAACAGCTAAAAATAACTTTGGTCACTTTGTAAGATAATTTGATCTCCAAGTAAACCATTATATTTTGTCTTAGCTTGTTCTTTTTAATTCTTCATCTGTTTTTTCTACATCAGGAGATAGATAATCCATTTCCCAAATTTTTTTCAATTATTACTTTTGGGAAAATCAAAAAAAGTTTATTTTCTTTTTTTCTTTTGTATAGCTTCTTGTAGTTCATATAAATGCATCATTTCCTTCATCACTTCCAAAAAGGAGCTTCTTCATCACCACAATCATAATAGAACTCATCTGTGAAATATTTTCTAAAAATTTATATGGCTCGTTAAAATATGTAAACCACATTCTTCATCATCAAAAATAGTAAATGATTGTCTCTATCAAATTCAGGAAATTCTTGATAGCCTTTTTTTTCTTTTTTTAGAATTTATTAACTTTAAAGCTTCTTTTTCACATTCTTCAACTGTATCGAAATTCTTTTTATTTCATATTTACCTGTTACTCCAGTTTTTTTCCATAATTGACCATTAATTCACAATCAAGAGTTTCAATAAACCAAAAATTTATCAGATTTTTTTCATCCTTAAAATGAAAGAGCTTGAATCATATTTTTTTCTCCTTTAAATTTTTTTTCTCTATATCATATGTATTTTTATTATAACATAAATTATAAAAAAATTTTTAAAAATAATTGAGAGACTTTTTATTTATTATGGTATAATAAAGTAATTAGAAGGTGATTAATATGAAATATAATTTTTAATCAATTAAAAAGAAATTGTAAAAATCTAAAAATGAGTTTAAAAAAAGATTTACTCATACTCTTGGAGTAGTAGAAATGGCAGAGAAATTAGCTGATATATATAAGGCTGATGTTGAAAAAAATGTAAATTAGCTGCCTTACTTCATGATATATGCAAAGAAATGGATATGGAATATAAAAAAATATTTGTAAAAAAATAATTTTTTTAAATGAGTTATCAGAAGAAGATTTAGAAAATAATGAAATTTTACATGGTTTTTGCTGGAGCTTATTATGTTAATAAAGAGTTTGGAATAGAAGACAGTGAAGTTTTTAAATGCTATAAAAATATCATACTATAGGTTCAAAAAGATATGACTTTAGTTGAAAAAGATAATATATATAGCAGATGCAATAGAATATGGAAGAAATTACCCTAGTGTGACTGAAATAAGGGAAGAAACTTTTAAAAATTTAAATAAAGGGAATACTTATGGAAATAGAGCATAAGGAGAAAATATTTAGAAAGTATAGGGAAAAAAAGTCACATCCTAATACCTCTCAATTGAAGGAAAAATATATTGACTGAATTGAGTAAAAACATATTTATAATAGAGGGAGGATTTATGAATTTAGAAAAAGACTTAGAAAAAAATTAAAGAAATTTTTAAAAAAACAGTGAAATACTTATCTTTTGACCAAATAACAAGTCTTTTAGAATGGTCACCTAAAAAAAGAAAAAGATAATAAAGGCTATAATCTTATCTTGGGTTGATGCTGGAGAATTACTTTTAGATAAGAAAAAAATAGAATAACAGCAATTGAAGATTCTTCTCTTTATGCTAAAGGAATATTTAGAATTATCAAAAAAATAAGTTTGGCTTTGTTGATAGCGAAAAATTCTGAAGAAAGAAATGGAATATATATAGCTAGAGAAAATTTTTAATTCTGCTCTTGATGGAGATAGAGTTTTAGTGAAAAATTACTAGTGAAGGATATGATAGTAAGGGGAAACCAGGAGCAGAAGGAGAAATTATAAAAAAATAATAGAACGTAGAAAAAAATACAGTTGTTGGTATTTTTAGAAAAAAAGTAAAAAAATTTCTCTTTTGTTTTACCAACTAATGCACTAGGAAGCGATATTTATATTCCAAATTCTCAAGTGGGAAATGCTGATAATAAAGATATAGTAGTAGCTGAAATAACATTTTGGGGAGATGAAAATAGAAAGCCTGAAGGAAAGATTATAAAGATTCTAGGTTCATCAACAAATAGTAAAAAAATATGATAGAAGCTCTTATATATAGAGAAGGTCTAAGTGACCATTTTTTTCTGATGAAGCAATGCAAGAAGTTAGAGAAGTTATAAAGAAAAAAATTGATTATACAGACAGAAAAAGATTTAACAGAGCTTCCTATAATAACTATAGATGGAGCAGATGCTAAAGATTTAGATGATGCTGTTTATGTTGAAAAAAATTGAAAAAAATGGTAATTATAGACTGATAGTTGCTATTGCAGATGTTTCTTATTATGTGAAAAAAAGATTCTACTCTTGATTTAGAAGCAAGAAACAGAGGAAATTCAGTTTATTTAGTGGATAGAGTTTTACCTATGTTTCCAAAAAGAAATTTCTAATGGAATTTGCTCTTTAAAACGAAAAGAGAAGATAAAGGCAACTTTTGCTTGTGAAATGGAAATTGATCTTAAAGGTGATGTAGTAAACTATGAAGTTTATAAATCTGTTATAAAGTCTGTTCATAGAATGACTTATAAAGATGTAAATGCAATTTTTAGATGGTAATGAAAAAAACTTATAGATAAATATTCCGATATTCATGAAATGCTAAAAAGAAATGTTAGAACTATCTAAAAATATTAAGAAATAAGAAACATACAAGAGGAAGCATTGATTTTTGAACTTCCAGAGCTTAAAGTTGTATTAGATGAAGAAAAATAATAAAGTTGAAGAAGTCCTTTTAAGAGAAAGAGGAGAAGGTGAAAAAAATTATAGAAGACTTTATGATAGCTGCAAATGAAACTGTTGCCGAAAGAATCTATTGGTTAGAATTGGCTTCAATATATAGAACCCATGAAAAACCTGATAGAGAAAAAAAGTCTTCAAACTTAATGAAATGCTTGCAAAAATTTGGATATAAAGATACCTAATTTTGATAATCTTCATCCTAAACAATTCCAAGAAATTATAGAAAGATCTAAAAAATCAAGAAACGAGTATGCTTGTACATAAGACTATTTTTAACATCTTTAAAAACAAGCAAGATATACTGTAGATGATATAGGTCACTTTGGACTAGCATCTTCACATTATACTCACTTTACATCTCCTATAAGAAGATATGCTGATTTAATGGTTCATAGAGTTTTTATTCTCAAGTATAAACAATTCCATTAAACAGTTAAAATTATCTGATTTAGATGAAATAGCTCATCATATTTCTAAAACAGAAAGAGTAGCTATGAAAGCTGAAGATGAAAGTGTTAGAATAAAGTTAGTTGAGTATATGAAAAAAAGATGTTGGGAAAAGAACTTGAACTTATGGTTACAGGTTTTTGCTAGTAGAAAAGTCTTTTTTTGAAACAAGTGAACATATAGAATGTAGTTGGGATGTAACAATTTCAGGAAATTTTCTATAATTTTGATGAAGAAAAATTATTGTATGATAGATTATTATAATGGAACTGTTTTTTTTCTTTAGGTGAAAAAGTAAAAGCATTAGTAGAGAAAGCTGATTTATTAACTTTAGAAATTGCAGTAGTTCCATTGAAAGATATATTCTAAAAGAGAGGAAATTATGATAATTGCAAATAATAAAAAAAGCTTTTTTTGATTACTTCATAGAGGAAAAAAAGTATGAGGCTGGAATAGAGCTTAAAGGGAAGCGAAGTAAAATCAATAAAAGCTGGAAAAGTTAGTATAAAAAGAATCATTTGTAAGAATTATAAATGATGAAATATTTATAATGGGAATGTCAGTTGTACCTTGGGAATATGGTAGTATATATAATCCCTGAAGAAAGAAGAGTTAGAAAATTACTTTTTACATAGAAAAGAAATCAAAAAAGATACATGAGACAAGTAAAAATAAAAGGTTACACAATTGTTCCTTTAGATGTTCATCTATCAAAAGGGTTATGTAAAAGTCCAGATAGCAATAGCTAAAGGTAAGAAAAACTTATGATAAAAAGAGAAAGTATTGCTAAGAAAAGACCAAGAAAGAAATTTAAAAAGAGATATAAAAATTAATAATAGATAATTAAATTTTAAAAAAATAATAGAAATATGGTATAATTTTTTTAACATAAATTTAATTTTAGGGAGAATTTTGATGAGAAAGAAAAATTCATGTTTTTTTGTTTATTCTATCAGCTATGATAGTAAATAATGCCTATTCAGAAACTATAACTGCTGACTCAGATGAAGTAGTTATAGATTTAAATGACAATACTTTAACTTCAGATCATGGGAGTTGCTGTTACTAATGGAAATATGAAGGGGATTATTTCTATAAATTTAGAAGAAATCCTGAAACAGGTGAAATATCTTTTTGAAGATAATGCCATAATGAATATTGCTCAACCAACAGGAAATATCAAAAATAGAAACTGAAGGTGGGAAAAGATATCTCAAGCTAATGAAGAAGGAGAATTTTTATAATAGTTTTGCCTATGTAAATGTTGCTAAAAATGACGGGAGCAGAAGCTCCTAATGATAAAGATATATTTTGGAAGTCCTCTAATAAAAATATTCAGATGAAAAAAATAAATGCAAAAAGATGCTTGGGTTACAACGGATTTTAATATAGTTAATTTCCAAAAAAAGAACCTGAAAAAAAGCAGGATATCATATTTTTTTTCATCAGATGTTTTAATTGAGCCAGATAAAGCAAATAACATTAAAAAAATCTGATTTATTTATAAAAGGGAAAAGATGTTATGCCTTTTCATTTTCCTTGGTTTAGAGCGAATATAAGATCAGGGTTCTACTGTTCCTTTATTTGTTACTATACAATCTTCTGATGACTATGGAGCTGCGACTTCAATGGGATTCCTTTATGGAAATAGAAAAAGATAAATTCAGAGGAGGATTCGCTCCTAAGTTTGCAGATAAGATGGGTATATTAGTTGGAAGATGGGAAAAACTGGTATAAATTTGATAAAATTGGTGAAACTAGATTAAATATAGATGACTGGTTAATTTATGCAAAAAAATAAAGAAAAAAACCTACTGCTTCAAATGAACTACCTGAATATGAAAAAAAGACGTAAAAAGATATAAAGTTGAATTGAGTCATGATTATGAAGGAGATAATGGAAATTTCCATTTCCTATCAGTAAATTCGACTAGAAGTATGGTTGGTAGTTTAGCTGATGTTATGGAAAAAAATTTGATGATAATAATGTCTATAATTCTCTAGGTTTAGATAGATATAAATTTGATAAGAATATAGGTTTCTATACTTTAGATTCAAATCTATATAATTTAGGTGAAAAAGAAAGACATAAGTTTTTCAGGGAAAAATGAGTTTAGTAAGTGATAAAAAAAGCTTATGGACTTTTAGTATATGATAGTATAGATGATATATCTTATGGGTTCTACTATTGACCATGACTTTATACACAAATCTTTCATTGACTAAGGATAATGATAAGTATAAATTTCAATGCTAGATATGATTATTTATATGATATGGATCCAGGTTCTACTGCTAGTGACTTAATGGCTAGAAATGAAAGAATAGGAGCAGATTTATTATTAAAAAGAAAATGGAGCAAGTATCTCTTATGATAAAGAGAAAGGGAGATGACTACAGAAGATTTAGTTTCTGGGAAGAAGATATTAATACTTCAGCTAAAAAGAGAAATATCTTAGGAATAGATTTTTTTCATATACTCCAACTACTGTTGCAAAAATATGATTATAATAATTTTGAAAAATATCAAGCTTTCTTTAGGAAATTATAAAATGGGTAGATATACTTTTACTCCAACATTTGCTTATAATTTTCTTAGATAGAAAATTAGATGAAGCTAGAGATACATATAGAAAAAAACTGTATTGAGTGACAATAGATTAGCTGAATTTAATAGATTTGAAAAATACTATCTATGAAAATACTTTTAGAAAGAAGAGCAGACTTGAAATCTATATAATGATAATGAGATTTATAGAGTTGGCTTTGGGAAAAAATAATTCAGAAATATGGTCAAGAGATGGACTATTTGATGGAACCTACAGAAGTTATGAAAAATAAATCTTCATTCTATGAACTTGAATTAGGTAGAAAAAAATATTGAATTAGCTGATAAAGGGAACTCTTGGTTTAGATGCAACATTTAGACATGATGAGTTTTGATGCTTCATCAGATAAAAACAAACCTTTTAAATTTAAAAATTGGATAATGACTTATTTTTTTATAAAGGAACAGGTTTAGATGTTACGAATAAATTTAGAATAGAAGGACAAAAAAATATAGTTTCTCAGGAAATAAAAAAATAATGAAGAAAGAAGATTAATAAATAAAAAGTGACTTTGTAAAATTTGATGATACCCTTAATATTTGATGGAAAATCAACTGTTACAACTTACAATATAGGATATAAAACATCTAAAAAAATCCTTACGGAACAAAAATCAAAAAAATGGTGAAGAACTTCATACAGGTTTAAATATTAAATTTGATGAAGATACTAATTTAGATTTTAAATATTCTGATGATAAAAGATACACAACTAAAAACTAGAAGTGAAAAAGAAAGTTAATGATTTAAGTACAAGACAGTATTCAGTAAAAATTTGAAACTAAAAAAATATGATTTAGGATTTTCAGCAATACTGATATTGACTTTGTTGGTGATGATTTCTATACTACTAATAATTTTAGAGAAGATATCAACGAACATAGAATTACTGGAGGATATAAAGTTTGATAATAGCAGATTAGCTTTTACTTATGCTCAAGGTAAAGATAAAGTTAAAAGTGGATAATGGAGGGATACTTTAGATAGAAAAAAATAGAATGTACTCTGTTGCTTTATAATATTTATGGGTGATGTTGAACAAGATTTTACTGCTGCATATAAAAACATATAGATATGGAAATACTCGTATAGAAGATGATATTAGAAATACTGATACATATAGTTTTTGCTTATGCTTATAGAGATAAGAGATTTGAAAAAAGAAGAACTTATGAAATATGCTACATTGGAATATGAAAAACCAGAAAATGAAATAACAGCCAATGATATAGATCAAATAAGAGCTATTCTTGATAGAAAAAGTGATTTCTATAATCAATTTGAATTAACAAGAATAAAAAGATGAGACATTTAGAATAGGAAATTATAAAAAAAGCTTTTAAGTTTTTATGTAAATATTGAAAGAAACAATAAAAAGATATTCTCAAACAGGAAACTTAAGAAACTCTATGTCTAAATTTACAGGAGGACTTACTTATACTTATAATAGAGTAGGTATAGGATATCAAATTTACAGAAAAAGGCTAGCTGGAAAGAGATTCAAGTGGGAAATTACTATTGGGGTAAAAGATTCAAAAGAGCATGAATTTAGTTTATTTGCAAAAGATTGGAAAAACCTAGTCAAGGTTGGAAAGTTAAAAACTTATGCAATGTTCTATGAAAAATAAAAAAATGATACCACTGGTACAAGATATAGAAAAGAAAATCTCTTGATAGCTTAGGTATAGAAATTGGGAAAAGAGATGGGCTTCTATGAATGGGCTGTATCTTATGAAAATAGATATAAAGCATCTAGTAAAGATTATGAATGGAGAGTAGGAGTACACTTCACACTATTAACTTTCCCTAATAACTCATTATTAGGAGTTGGAGCTAAAAAAATACAGGTGGTAATACTTCTACAAGACCAGATGGATATCTATTAGATAGACCTAGTCAATTAAAAAAATAGTTATTAAGTCAGAAAAAAATAGCTCATTGCTAGCTAAATTTTCTAACGATAAAAATCAAGAGTTCACTGCAAATTGCTAAACTTGCTAACAAGTTAGCTTCAAACACAGCGACATTTGCTCGGTTCACTCTATTTGATTTTTATCTAAAAATTTAGAATGCAATTCACTTATTTTTCTGTATATCGAGTATAGAAAGAAAAGGAAGGAAAAGGATTACAAGGGGGAAAAATATGTTAGTCAAATACAATGGAGAAAATAAAGAATATGATAGTAATATCAATATGTTTGAAATAGCTAAGGGAATTTCTAATTCACTTGCTAAAAAAATCTGTTGGAGCAAAAAGTTGATGGAAAAAAATGTTGATATGTCATATGTATTAGATCATGATGCAGAAGTAGAATTTATAGATATTGACAGTCCTGAAGGAGAAGATATAGTAAGACACTCAACAGCTCACTTAATGGCACAAGCTGTATTAAGACTATATCCAGAAACTAAAGTAACAATAGGACCAGTTATAGAAAAATGGATTTCTATTATGACTTTGATCCTGTAGAACAATTTACAGAAGAAGATTTAGAAAAAAATTGAAGCTGAAATGAAAAAGAATAGTAAAAGGAAAAATATAAAATTAGAAAAAAATATGTTTTTACCTAGAGATGAAGCTATTGATTACTTTTAGAGATGTAGATAAAAATAAATATAAAGTTGAAATTGTGGAAGGAATACCTCAAGGAGAACAAGTTTCTTTCTATAAACAAGGTGATTTTTACAGATCTTTGTAGAGGAACACACGTACCTTCAACTGGTTATTTAAAAGCATTTAAATTAAGAACAGTTGCTGGAGCATATTGAGAGGAAACTCAAAAAAATAAAAATGCTTCAAAGAATTTATGGATATTCTTTTTCTAATGAAGATAGATTAAAGAAACATTTAAAATTTATGGAAGAAGCTGAAAAAAAGAGACCATAGAAAAATTAGGAAAAAGACTTAGAGTTATTCTTTATAAGTGAATATGGACCAGGGTTTCCCATTCTTCTTACCAAAAAGGAATGGTATTTAGAAATGTTCTAATTGACTTATGGAGAAAAAGAACATGAAAAAAAGCAGGATATTTACAATTAGAAACTCCTATAATGCTTAATAAAGAATTATGGGAAATTTCAGGACACTGGTTCAACTATAGAGAAAAATATGTATACATCAGAAATTGATGAATTAGAATTTGCTATAAAACCAATGAACTGTCCCTGGAGGAGTTTTTATCATTTTAAACACCAATTACATTCATATAAAGATCTTCCAGCAAGACTTGCTGAACTTGGAAAAAGTTCATAGACATGAATTTTCTGGAGCCTTACATGGACTTATGAGAGTAAGATCATTTACTCAAGATGACTCTCATATCTTTTATGACTCCTGATCAAGTTCAAGATGAAATTATAGGTGTAGTAAATCTTATAGATAAATTCTATAGTAAATTATTTGGTTTTGAATATGAAATAGAACTTTCAACTAAACCAGAAAAAGCAATAGGATCTCAAGAAATTTGGGATATGGCAGAGTCTGCACTTGCAGGTGCTTTTAGATAAATTAGGAAGAAAATATAAAAATAAATCCAGGTGATGGAGCATTCTATGGTCCTAAATTAGATTTCAAAATAAAAGATGCTATTGGAAGAATGTGGCAATGTGGAACTATTCAACTTGACTTTAATTTACCTGAAAGATTTGATGTAACTTATATAGGTGAAGATGGAGAAAAACATAGACCAGTAATGCTTCACAGAGTTATCTATGGTTCAATAGAAAGATTTATAGGAATATTAATAGAACACTATGCAGGAGCTTTCCTATGTGGCTTGCACCAGTTCAAGTTAAAGTCCTAACTCTTAATGATGAATGCATCCCTTATGCAAAAAGAAATTATGGCTAAGTTACAAGAATTAGGGAATTAGAGCAGAACTTGATGATAGAAATGAAACTATTGGATATAAGATAAGAGAAGCAAATGGAAGATACAAAAATTCCTATGCAATTAATAATTGGAAAAAAATGAAGTAGAAAATAAAGAAGTTAATATCAGAAGATTTGGATCTAAAGATCAATTTCCAAAAATCACTTGATGACTTCTATGATTATGTAGTTGATGAAGCTGCGATTAAAGTTTGATAAGTAAGAGGTAATTATATGAAAAAAATATTGTTAATGTTATTATTATGTTTTAGCTGTTGTCTCTTGTGGAAAAAAAGATGAAGTAACAGATGAAGTAACAGAAGCAAGTACTACTCAAAGCACAAGACTATGGAGTACCTAATCCATTTGAAATAGTAGATACTTTAGATGAAGCAGCTAAAAATAGCAGGTTTTTTTCTTTAGAAAGCTCCAATTGAATATGCAGACTATAATTCACTTGTTATTCAAGCTATAGCAGATGATATGATAGAAGTAATTTACTTTGATGCAGAAAAAAACTCATGAAGGACTTCGTATAAGAAAAAGCAGTTGGAACTGATGATATCAGTGGAGACTATAATGAATACAAAGAAGAAAATGTAGTTAAAGTTGGTGAACTAGAAAGTTACTGAAAAAAAGGTAATGATGGTAATATATCTGTAGCTAGTTGGACAGATGGAACTTATTCTTACTCTATAAATGTAGATGAAGCATTTATTAAATGCAGATGATATTGCTAAGTTAGTTGAAACTATAAAATAATAAGAAAAGAGGCTGTTGCAAATTTCACAAAAAGTAAAAAAATAATTCGTTACTGAGTAAATTTTCTTAACGATAAAAATCAAGAATTCGCTGCAAATCAGGAAACTCACTTCGTTCAGACACTCCTGCATTTGCTCGGCTCATTCTATTTGATTTTTTTATCTAAAATTTCCATTCGTAACTCATTTATTTTTTTTACTTTTGAATTAAGATTATATTATGCAACAGCTTCTTTTCTTGTTTTACCAGTCTAGATCAACAGAAGCTCCAATAGAAATTGCAGAAGCTCTTTTTGAAGTAGATGAAGTAGAAAAATTTTGTATTAACTCTAAATCTATCAGTTGGAGCATAACCTACTCCTACTGCAACAGCTTGATTATTATTAGAACTTCCTACACCAGCTCCTATTCTAAATTTTCTTTCTTCAATTTTTTTCCCTAAATCAACAGCTCCCATAGCAGAACCTAATGCTGTCACTCTACTTGTTCTCTCAGATATTTCTTCAGACTTGTTATCATTAGTATATTCTTCTTTCTTATTTTTCTTTTAAATCTTTATTTAGTACTTATTACATTAGCTAGCTTTTTAATTCTTCTGAATTATAATTATTTTTAGGCTTTTTGTAATAAAGTTTTTATCTTCTTCAATTGAGACTATTTCTTCAACTAAAGTTTCCTCTTCAGTTCCTATATTTTCATTATGGATAGGAAGCACTTCTTTTATTTCATTACTTTTCTAAAGCCAAAAAGAGATAAAACTAATTGTAAAAAAATTGATAAAAAAATAATTTATACATAAAAATTCACCTTTCGTTTTTTTTATATTATACAATTTTTTTATTGTAAAAAAATACAACTTTAATAATCTAATATTTATTTGACAAGAAAAAAACATCTGTTATATTATTGTTGTATGTTATTTTTTTAAATACTTTTTTTCAAATAGATATGGAGGGAAAAAAATGAAAAAGTTATTGTTTTTTTAATAGGAATATTATCAAGTGGATTATATGGAGCATCAATAGATCATATTCAAACCTATAGTCCAGATTATTTATCAAATCAAGCACAAACAGGTATGATAGATGAAGTATCACCTTATTACAATCCAGCAGGACTTTCCAGACTAGATAAAGGAAAAATATGTACATCTTGGTTTACAACTTTGCCAATGGACATGAAAAAAATGTCATATAAAGGAAAAAGAACATAAGGCTCATTTTAACTCAATTAATTCCAAATGTTTCATTGACTTCAGTTGATGATAATGGAGCATATTTCTTTACTTTTGGTGGACTTGCAGGTGGAGGGAAATTAGAGTATGATGGTGTATCAGGAATAGATGTCTTTATCAGATTTAGCTCAATTTAAACCTTTAGGAGTATATGATAAAGGTTCAACTTTAACTGGAAAAAAATTTATATGAGCAAGCAACTTTAGGTAGAGCTTTTACAATAAAATGATCAATTATCAGTTTCAGTAGCAGGTAGAATAGTACATGGTTCAAGAAAACTTAAAGTGGTACATTGAAATATAGGAACTAACCCTTCTACAGCTTATAAACAAGCTAAAGTTCAACAAGTAACACAAGAAGTTAGCAAAGCTGTGGATGCAGCAACTCAGGGTTCAGGACTTTCTGCAGCTCAAATTGCAGCTATAAAAGCAACAAAAAACTACTCAAGCATTAACTTTACTTCAAACTAAAATGAATGCTTTACAACAAAAATGGTTTAAGTGGAGACTTAGATTCTAAGAGAGAAGCTTGGGGTTATGGATTCCAAATAGGTGTAAACTATAAAGTAAATGATAAATTAAACTTAGCTGCAAGATATGATTCAAGAATAAAAAATGAATTTTTAAAGCAAAAGGTTCTGAAAAATCAATTACAAACAGCAGATATAATAGGTTCTAATATAGGTTTATCTACTTTTCTATCCCACAATATGCTATAAATTCTAAAAATAAGAAGAGATTTACCAGCTATACTATCAGTAGGGGCTTCATACAAGGTAACAGATAATTATTTAGTTTCAACATCAGCTAACTATTATTTTAATCGTCATGCTAAAATGGATAGAGTAACAACTTTTGGTGGACATGAACATGGTAGAGATTATAAAAAAATGGTTGGGAAATTGCATTAGGAAATGAATATAAATTAAATGATAAATTTACTTTAATAGGAAGTGTAAACTATGCTAGAACAGGTGCTAAAAAAACTCTTCTTTCAATGACACTGAATATGCTTTAAATTCTGTTACTTTAGGTGCAGGTCTTAGATATAAATATGATGATACTTTATCAATTACAGGTTCAGTAGCACATTTTATTTATGATAAAAGAAGATGGAAACTTTTAAAGAAAAAAATATAAAGTTAATGATAATCAAAAATATCATAAAGAGATAACTGCATTTGGATTGTCTGTAACTAAGAAATTTTAAATTATTATAGGAGTCAACTATGCCAAAAAAAGTTTTATTTTCAAAAAGAAGTAATTTTAGATACAGCCTTTTAAATTATTTAAAGAAGAAGGTTATGATGCTATAAGTGCTAGAAATGTAGCAAAAAGCTTTAGATTCATCTCCAGCTCCTATATATAAATCAATTGGTTCTATGGAAGTACTAAAAAGCAGAGTTAGTTGCTAGAACTAAAAAAATTGTTTATTGAGTATCTATTAAAAAGAAAGAACTGGAATAAAAATTATTTGATATAGGTATGGGAGTTGTGTTTTTGCCCGTGAAGAAAAAAACAACTTTTTTTACAAATATTTTTCAAGACATACTGTTAAAAAGTCCCTTTAATTGATGAATTTTCTGAATGTAATTCGTGAAGAACTAAAAACAGATGAAAGAATTATATCAATTGATAAAAGAGAAGCAAGAAGAATTGCTGCATACTTGTTGGGTCTTTGCTCATGGATTGTCAACTCTTATTGCTATAGATTTTTTTCAAAGATTCTAGTGATGAGTTCATAGAACGTTCGCTAAAAAAATGGACCAGCTAGATTATTTTATGAATATTTAAGCAAATATTCAAAAAAACAATAATATTATTTCAAAGAGCTGTTACATTTTGTGATAGCTCTTTTATACTATAAAAAAATAAAAAAATTGTTACAAAAATCAATTTATATATGAGAAATAGATTGAAAAACTAAAAAAATATATGTGGTATTATAAAAAGCGTTATTTAAATAGTTTAATTAATTTTTTTGAAGAGGTGAAGTTTTGAAAAGAATAAAAATATGTTTATTTTTTTATTTTTTTTATTCTTACTTTATTTAATAGTGGGATTTTTTTCGGTGATGTTCCCTCTTATCAAAAAGGGAATATACGAAAATTTATATAATTATATGGGATTAATGTTAATACCAACTCTTCTTTTTCTTTGTTTTATATGGTTTTGTTTTTTTATGCTAGAAAAATAAAAAAAGAAAAAGATTTTTTTGGGAATTAAGATTGTACTATATATATATACTCTTTTTATCATAGCATATATATTTATATTAGCAAATTTAGGGAATTAACTTTGGAACAGCTCCAGGTTTTTGAAATAAATGCTGACTTTTATAAGAAACTTAATAAATAAGTCTTTATTTGAGTATAAAAATAGGATATCTACCTACATATATATTGTATGAATTTATTAATTTATCATTGAGATTTAAAGCAAATTCCATTCCATTATTTTTTTACTATGGCTTGTATGGACTTGCATTCATTTTTATTTCTATTGATGGTTTTTTTGGACCTCTTATAAGAAGTATAAATAGAGCTAAGGAAAAAAAGAAAAAAAGTGAAAGAAAAAAAGAGCTGGAATGAATTCAGGTCTTATGGAACAGTTTGAAATACAAGAAAAAAACTTGAAAAAAAGGTGAAAAAAATTAAGTACAGTAAAAATCTGAAAGAAAAAAACTAGTTCTCCACAAAAAAAGAATAAAAAAAGTAAAGATTGAAAATGAAGCTAAAGTAAAAGAAAAAAATAGATAAGAAGGGAATAGTTTTTAGAAGAACTGTAACAATAGAGGATGAACAAGAATGATATTAGCATCTAATTCTAAAAAGAAGGCAAGAAATTTTTAAGAGATATGGGTTTTAATTTTAAAGTTTTAACTGCTGACATAGAAGAAATAAGTGATAAAAAAAGAAATAAGTGAAATGATATTGGATATTGCAGAGAAAAAAATTAGATAAAAATAGCAAAAAGAAAAATGTTAATGAATTTTGTTTTAGCAGCAGATACTGTTGTTGAACTAGAAGGTAGAATTTTTGGAAAAGCCTAAAAGCAGAGAAGAAGCTGAAAGCTTTTTTTAAAAGATTTTGTCAGGAAAAACACATAAAGGTTATAACAGCCTATGTTTTTAAAAAAATATTTCAAAAAAATATAGTTATAAAAAGATGTAGTAATTAGTAAAGTCAAATTTTTATGATTTAGATGATGAAACAATAAAATGGTATTTAGATACTTCAGAACCTTTTGATAAAGCTGGAGCATATGGAATACAAGGGCAAGGAAGAGTATTGGTTGAAAAAGATTGAGGGAGATTATTTTGCAATAATGGGTTTCCCTGTTTCAAATTTTTTTTAAAAAAATTTAAGAAAAAAATGGTTATAAAATAAGTCAAATAGATAGAATATAATGAAGAGGTGTAAAAAATGAAAAAAATTTATGGGCAGTATTTTAGGAGTATTTTCAGATGATTTAGGTATTGATTTAGGAACTTCAAATACACTAATCTATATGAAAAAAACAAAGGGCATAATTTTAAGAGAACCTTCAGTTGTTACTATTTCTTCAAAAAAACAAAAGAACTTTTTTTGAAGTTGGTGAAAAAGCTAAACATATGATAGGAAGAACTCCAAATATTTATGAAACAATAAGACCATTAAGAAATGGAGTTATTGCTGATTATGAAGTTACTGAAAAAAATGTTAAGATGTTTTTATAAAAAGAATAAAATCAGGAACATTTTTAAATAAACCAAGAGTTATTATCTGTGTTCCTGCAGGAATAACTCAAGTTGAAAAAAAGAGCAGTTATAGAAGTTACTAGAGAGGCAGGAGCGAGAGAAGCTTATCTAATTGAAGAACCTATGGCATCTGCAATAGGAGTTGGAATAAATATATTTGAGCCTGAAGGAAGTATGGTAGTTGACATCGGTGGTGGAACATCTGAACTAGCTGTAGTATCTTTAGGTGGAGTTGTAAAAAAATCATCTTTTAGAGTAGCTGGAGATAGATTTGATATGGCTATTGTTGATTATGTTAGACAAAAAAACATAATTTATTGATAGGAGAAAAAAATCTGCAGAAGATATTAAAAATAAAAGATAGGTACAGTTGATCCTGAAGCAGAAGAATTACAAATTGATGTAAGTGGTAAATATGTTTTAAAATGGTTTACCAAAAAGATATCACATTAACTTCATCAGAGCTTATTGAAACTTTATCTGCTTTAGTTCAAGAAATTATAGAAGAAATAAGAGTTATTTTTGAAAAAAACTCCTCCTGAATTAGCAGCAGATATCAAAGAAAAAAAGGTATATATATAAGTGGTGGTGGAGCATTACTTAGAGGAATAGATAAGAAAATATCATCAGGACTTAAACTTAAAAGTTACAGTTGCTGAAGACCCTTTAAATGCTGTTATAAACGGTATAGGAGTATTATTAAATGATTTTCTCTACATATAGTAGAGTTCTAGTTTCAACTGAAACAGAATACTAATATGAGGCTATTAAAATGAGTATCAAAAAAATCAAGTTGAGGCAATTATATTTTTTTAGGTGGAGATGAAAAATAAAAATAAAGGATTTAGCTAGATTTTTTTAAGATTTCTGTTGAAGATATGTTAAAAAAATAATTCTAGAATTAAAAGATGATAGAAAGGATAGTGGCATCAACATAGAAGTTGATGCTGACCTTGTTTATTTAGCAACCAATCCTATATATGGTGAGGTTATAAATTCTTATTTTGAACAGGAGACTAAACCTAAAAAAATTATCTTCAGCTTCAATAGAAACTTTATCAATAATTGCATATAAACAGCCTATTACAAAATCAGAAATAGAAAAGTATTAGAGGAGTTTCTGTTGATAGGATTATTTCAAACTTAGAAGAAAGAAAGTTTGTAAGGAAATTGTGGAAGACAGGAAAGTGGTAGAAAAGGCTAATTTATATGAGGTAACTGATAAATTTTTTTATCTTATCTAGGTATTAGAGATATAAGAGAGTTACCAGATTATGATTTGTTTAAAGATAAAAATTAAGGATATGGAGAATATAAGTACTGATGAGAATTAATAAATTTTTTTATCTTCACTTGGAATAGCATCAAGAAGAGCTATTGATAAATATATAGAAGAAGGTAGAATTAAAAGTAAATGGAGTTATTGCAAGTACTGGCATAGATGTTACTGAAGAGGATGAAATCTATATAGATAACAAAAAAATAGAAACAAATAGAATAGAAGAAAAAGGTATATTTTATGTTAAATAAACCTTTAGAAGTGTTTATCTGCTTCATCTGATGACAGAGGTAGAAAAAAACAGTAGTAGATTTAATAAAAAAACAGATAAAAAGAATTTTTCCCTATTGGCAGACTTGATTATATGACAAGTGGTCTAATTTTACTTACAAATGATGGAGAGTTATTTAATAGACTTGTGCATCCTAAGTCTGAGATATATAAGAAATATTATATAAAAAGTCTTTGGTGAAGTAAAAAAAGAAGAAATAGAAGAGTTAAAAAAAGGGTGTTTTTACTAGAAGATGGAAAAACATTACCTGCTAAAGTATCTGGAATAAAAATATGATAAAAAAATAAAACTTCTATGTATATTTCTATAAGAGAAGGTAGAAATAGACAGATTAGAAGAATGATAGAAAAAAATTTGGATATAAAGTTCTAATGTTAAGGAGAAAAAAGATAGGTGAACTTTCCTTAGGAGATTTAAAAAGAAGGTAAATATAGAGAATTAACTAAAGAAGAAATAGAATATTTGTATTCAGTTTAGGAGGAAGATATGTCACTGACAAAGGAAGAAGTTTTTAAAAAAATTGCAAAATTATCAAAAATTATCATTTGAAGAAGCAGAAATAGAAAAAGTTTCAGGTAGAGTTAAATGATATTTTTAAAAGTATATTGATATGCTAAATGAGGTTGATACATCAGAAGTTCAACCTTTAGTTCATATAAATGATGTTGTAAATAATTTCAGAGAAAAAGAAGAAAAAGCATCAATAGAAATAGAAAAAAAGTACTATTAAATGCACCTGAAAGTGCTGAAAATGCAATTGTAGTTCCTAAAGTTGTTGGGGAGTAGGAGGAGATATGTTTATTTATGAATTAACTGCTAAGGAATTGAGAGATAAATTTTTTTATCAGGTGAAATTTCAGCAGAAAGAAAATAGTAAACTCATTTTATGAAAAGAATAGAAAAAAAGTTGAAAGATAAAGTAAAAAGCTTTGTTTCTTTGAGAAAAAGAGTTAGCTTTTAGAAGAAGCTAAAAAAAGCTTGATGAAAAAGAGAAAAAAATGGAGAAAAATTAGGTAAACTTGCAGGGTATTCCTCTTGCAATAAAAAGATAATATCTTAATGGAAGGTCAAAAATCAACTTCTTGTTCTAAAAATTTTTGGAAAATTATGTTGGTATCTATGATGCAACAGTAGTTAAAAAAATTAAAAAGAAGAAGATGCAATCATCCTTGGAGTAACTAATATGGATGAATTTGCTATGGGATCGACTACTAAAAACTTCTTATCATCATAAGACAGCTAATCCCTTGGGATCTAGATAGAGTTCCTGGAGGAAGTAGTGGAGGAGCAGCTGCTTCGGTAGCAGCTCAAGAAGTTCCTATATCTCTAGGTTCTGATACAGGTGGAAGTGTTAGACAACCTGCTTCATTTTTGTGGAGTTGTAGGTTTAAAAACCAACTTATGGTAGAGTTTCAAGATATGGACTTATGGCTTTTTGCTTCATCTCTTGACCAAATAGGAACACTTGCAAAAAAACTGTTGAAGATGTAGCTATCTGTATGAATGTTATAGCAGGTGCTGATGACTATGATGCAACAGTTAGTAAAAAAATGAAGTTCCTGACTATACAGAATTTCTTAAATAAAGACATCAAAGGTTTAAAAGTTGGATTACCTAAAGAATATTTTTATAGAGGATTAAACCCAGAAATTAAAAAAATAGTTGATAATTCTGTCAATGCATTAAAAGAGTTAGGAGCAGAGATTGTTGAAGTTTCATTACCTCATACAAAAATATGCTGTTCCAACTTATTATGTACTTGCTCCAGCAGAAGCAAGTTCAAACCTTGCTAGATTTGATGGAATTAGATATGGGTATAGAGCAAAAGATTATACAGATTTAGAAAGTCTATATGTTAAAAACAAGAACTGAAGGTTTTGGAGCTGAAGTAAAAAAGAAGAATAATGATGGGAACTTATGTTTTTAAGTGCAGGTTTCTTTGATGCCTACTTTAAAAAAAGCTCAAAAAAAGTAAGAACACTTATAAAACAAGACTTTGAAAAATGTTTTTATCAAAGGTAGATGTTATTTTTAACACCAGTTGCTCCTAGTGTGGCTTTCAAGTTATCTGATGTAAAAACTCCAATAGAATTATATTTGGAAGATATATTTACTATATCAGCAAACTTAGCAGGAATACCTGCAATATCATTACCAGGAGGACTTTTAGATAATTTACCAGTTGGAGTACAATTTATGGGAAGACCTTTTGATGAAGGAACATTGATTAAAAGTTTCTTCAGCACTTGAAAAATAAAAATAGGAAGATTAAATTTACCTAAATTGGATTAATAAGGAGAATAGATTATGATAAAAAGAATGGGAGTCAGTAATAGGACTGGAAGTTCACTTACAATTAAAAAAACAGGTACTAAAGTATGGTGTGGTTGTAAATCAGACTATGATGAGACTGGTATAAATACTCATGTTTGTCCAATTTGTTTAGGACATCCTGGAGCACTTCCTAAATTAAATAAGAAAGTTGTAGATTATGCAGTTAAAAGCAGCACTTGCTCTTAATTGTCAAATAAATAATGAAAGTGCTTTTGATAGAAAAAAATTACTTCTATCCAGATGCACCTAAGAATTATCAAATCACACAATTTGAAAAAAATCTTATGCTGAAAAAAAGGATATATAGAATTTAAATTAAATTCAGGTAGAGAAGTCAAAAATAGGGATAACAAAGGTTCAAATAGAAGAAGATACAGCTAAGGCTATACATGGAAAAAAATGAGTCATATCTTAACTTTAACAGAGCTTCTATCCCTTTGATAGAAATTATCTCTGAGCCTGATATGAGAAACTCAGAAGAAGCTTATGAGTATCTAAATACTTTAAAAAAATATAATAAAAGTATACTAAAGTTAGTGATGTTTCTATGGAAACAGGTTCGCTTAGATGTGATGCTAACATCTCTGTTATGGAGAAAAGGTTCTAAAGTTTTTTTGGTACAAGAGTTGAAGTTAAAGAATCTAAACTCATTTAAAGCTGTTGCTAGAGCAATAGACTATGAAATAGCTAGACAAATAGAACTTATAGAAAATGGTGGAAAAAGTTGATCAAGAAACAAGACTTTGGGATGAAGAAAACCAAATTACTAGAGTTATGAGATCAAAAAGAAGAAGCCATGGACTATAGATATTTTAATGAACCTGATTTGTTAAAAACTTCTTATAACTGATGAAGAAATTGAAGAAATTAAAAAAAGGATATGCCAGAAACAAGACTTGCAAAAAGTTGAAAAGATTCAAAAATGCTTATTCAATAGATGAAAAAGATGCTCTTATCTTAACAGAAGAAATGGAACTTTCAGATTATTTTGAAGAAGTTGTAAAAGTTTCAAATAATCCTAAATTAAGTTCTAACTGGATATTGACAGAAGTTTTAAGAGTTTTTAAAAACATCAAAAATATTGATATAGAAAAAAATTTGCTATTAGCAGTGAAAATCTTGCTAAGATAATTACTTTAATAGATAAAAAAATATTATCTCATCTAAAAATAGCAAAAAGAACTTTTTGAAATTGCTTTAACTGATAATAGAGATCCTGAAATTATTGTAAAAAGAAAAAGGAATGGTTCAAGTATCAGATAGCAGTGAAATTGAAAAAAATGGTAGAAGAAGTTCTAGCTAATAATCAAAAAAATGATAGAAGACTATAAAGCTGCAGACGAAGGTAGAAAACCAAGAGTTCTAAAAAGGTATAGTTGGTCAAGTAATGAAACTATCTAAGGGAAAAAGCAAATCCTGAAATTGTAAATGAATTGATTATGTCAAAAATTAAACTAAGCTATTAACTTAGCTTAGTTTTTTTAAAAAAATAGAAAGGAATAAAAAATGGGAAATTATGATTTCTATCCAGCGATAGAGCCTTTTTAAATCCTATATGTTACCAGTAAGTGATATTCATAGTATCTATGTAGAAGAATGTGGAAATCCTAATGGAGAACCTATAATTTTTTTTACATGGAGGTCCAGGAGCAGGCTGTGGAAAAAAAGCAAGAAGATTTTTTTCGATCCCTGAATACTATCATATAATTTTATTTGACCAAAGAGGTTGTGGTAGAAGTTTACCTTTTTGTTGAGTTAAAAAGAAAATAATATTTTTTTTATTCTGTAGAAGATATGGAAAAAAATAAGATTACATATAGGCATTGATAAATGGACTATATTTGCAGGAAGTTATGGTTCAACCTTTAGGTCTAACTTATGCTATACATCATCCTGAAAGAGTAAAAAGAATGGTATTACAAGGAATATTCTTAGCTAATGAAAGCGATGTAAAATGGTATTTCCAAGAAGGAATTTCAGAGATCTATCCCTGCTGAATTTAAAGTTTTTTTAAAAGATTTTTATTCCTAAAGAAGAACAAGATGATTTACTTAAAAGCTTATCACAAAAGATTTCTTTTTCAGATGATATTAAACTTAGAAATGAAGCAATTAAAAATTTGGAGTCGTTTTGAATTAAGAACTATGGAATCTGAATATACTTGGTCTCTAGAAGAAGATATTCAAAAATTTTGAAATTTCTCTTGCTCTTATAGAAGCACATTATTTTTTTATAATAAGATGTTTTTGGGAAGATAGAGACTATATTTTAAATAGAGTTGATAAAATAAAAAGATATTCCAATTCAGATAGCTCATGGTCGTTTAGATTTTAATACTAGAGTTTCTTCAGCTTATAAACTATCTGAAAAAAATTAAATAATTGTGAACTTGTTATAGTTGAGAGTGTTGGACATTCTCCTTTTACTGAAAAAAATGGCTAAGGTTCTTATAAAAATTTCTAGAAGATAATAAGAACTCTAATTAGGAAAGAATGAGGAAAAAAATGGAAAAATAAAGTTTTGATAATTAATACAGGTGGAACTATAGGAATGGTTGGAAAAACCTTTAAGACCAGCATATAATTGGGCTGAAATAACTAAAGGGCTATTCTGTGTTAGAAAAAAATTTCCAACAGACTATTATCAATTTGAAAAATTAATAGATTCATCTGATGTAACTACTGACTTTTTGGATAAAACTTGCAGAAGTTATTGAAGAAAAATTATGATAAATATCTAGGCTTTTGTTATTTTACATGGAACTGATACTATGGCTTATACAGGTTCTATGTTATCATTTTTATTGAAAAAAATTTAGCAAAACCTGTTGTTCTAACTGGTGCTCAAGCTCCTATGGTAAATCCTAGAAGTGATGGTTTACAAAAATTTAATAAATTCTATCTATATTGCAGGGGCATAAATTATTTGATATACCACTTATTCCAGAAGTGACTATCTGTTTTAGAGATAGTTTAATGAGAGCAAATAGAAGTAAAAAAACAGACAGTAATAACTACTATGGATTTTTCGTCACCAAACTATCAACCTTTAGCAGAAATTGCTACTGAAATAAAAAGTTATAAAAGATAGAATTTTAAAAACTTCCTACAGAAAAAAATTTTTATGTTGAAAAAAATATTGATGCCAATGTGCTTCTGTTAGAATTATTTCCAGGACTAAATCCTAATTATATATCAAGTTTTATTGAAAGCAATAAAAAAATATAAAAAGCTCTGATATTAAAAAAACTTATGGTAGTGGTAATACTCCAACAAGTGAAGAATTTTATAAATACATTAAAAAAGTATAGTTGAAAAAAGAAATTCCTATTTTAGATATAACACAATGTATATCTGGTAGTGTAAGAATGCCTCTTTATGAATCAACAGATAAACTTTCAAAAATTAGGTATTATAAATGGAAGTGATATAACTTCAGAGGCTGGATTAACTAAGATGATGTATTTACTTGGAAAAAAATTGAATTTAAAAAGAAATTAAAGGAAGCTTTTTTTCAACTTTCAATTTGTGGAGAACAAACAGTTTAATACAGGAGAAAAGTATGAAAAAAATGGATTTTATTAATATTAGCTATTATATTATTTGGAATTTTTTTCTATTATAAGATCTTGTCAAAAGGTCTTCAAGAGAAATTGTAAATGTCTATACAGATAAAGAAATAGAATATTTTTATTGGAAAGATTAGCTAAAAAAATTTGAAAGAAATGAAAGCAAAAATCCAAGTTAAAAATAAATAATCTAAAGAATATATCTGATTATGATATTATAATAACTGATGAAAAAAAGAAAGTGTTAAAAAAATCTTAAAAAAAGAATTTAAATCAAAAGATTTATTTAAAGATGAATTAGTTGTTATAGGGCGTAGAAGAATTGAAAAATATTTCTCAAGTTGCTAATTCTACTATTGCTATGCCCAATTATAAAAACAAATATTGGAAAGACAGGTTTAGATATCTTTAGCAAAAATTAGATAATTTTTTTCTGAAATATCTAAAAAAATTGAATATAAAGACGATGCTATTAGTTCACTTCAAAGTGTTGATTTATATGAAGTTGACTATGCTTTTATTACAAGAAAAGTCATTAGCTTTATGCTAAAAAAATTCTGAGATATGTTATCGTTTTTCCAGCAACTATGGAAGGAAATAAAAATATTATATAAAATTTATTTAGATATGAATAGTTCAGATAATTCAAAAAAATTTCTATAACTTTTTTTAGAAGAAGAATTTACTGAAAAAAATTCAAGAAAAAAACCAAAAAAAGTGAAAAAAATAAAGCAATTATCACAAAAAGATGTGGAGGGAAAAATCTTGAAAAAAAGGCATTAATATTTCTTAGCTTTGTTAATTATATCAAATCTTAGTTTTTCTGAAGGGACAAATTTAGAAAAGTATAAATCAAAAATACTGTAATTGCTACAGAAACAGATAATAAACCTCAAAAAAGTAACTTTTAGATGTTAAATCTGTTTATGATAGCTTGAAATATAAAAAGGAAAAAAATAGACTACTCTATATTCCAAAAAAAGCTTATTTAGGATATGTTCAAATACCTAATAAAAAAATCCTGGAGTTTTAGTTATAATAGACTATTCTAAACCTTCAAATGAAGAAAGATTTTATGTATTGGATTTGAATAAGAAAAAAACTAGTTTATTCTACTCAGGGTTGCTCATTCTAAAAAAATTCTGGTTTAGAAATTCCTTTAGAGTTTTCAGATGATCCAAACTCTTACCAAAGTTCATTAGGGTTTCTTTTTAACTTTAGGTGAATATAATGGTGCTTATGGTTATTCTTTAAGATTAAAAGGGTCTTGAAGAAAATATAAATGCAAATGCAGAGTCAAGAGCAATAGTTATTCATGGTGGAGATATAGTTGATGATGAATATATTAAAAAAAGTATGGTTTTTGCAGGAAGAAGTTTAGGTTGTCCAGTTTTTACCTGCTAGCTCTAACTAAAGAAATAGTTAACTATATCAAACATGGAAGAGTTTTATTTCATTTATGGAAATGATGAAGAATATATTGAAGAAAGTCTTTATTTAAGTAAATTAGCACCTGTTTTTTTGAAGGAAAACCTCAAAAATATTGTTGAGATTGAAAAGACCTAGAGAAACAACTAAAGTAGTAACAATGACTTCTACTACTTCATTCTAAAGTTTCAACTGCTTTAAATACACCAAGTGCAAGTACTCCAACAGTTGAAAATCCTGATCAAAAAAATATTTCAATAATGTTGGATGTTATAAAAAAAGAAGCTGAATACAAACAACATTTGAGTTTTAGAAAAATCAGAAAAAAATTTATAGATTATTTTGCAGTTATGAAGAATGTAGTTGAAGATAACAGTACTGTAAAACATAGTGAAACTATAGCTACAAATACAAAAAAACAGAGGATTCTAAAAAAACGTAGAAAGTATTAGAAAAAAACCTAAAGAAACTAAAGATACAGAAAAAAATCAGAAAAAGTTTTAGAAAAACAGAAAACTACAGTTGAAAAATAAAGTCCCAAGTTTTAGAAGAGTCTAAAAAAAGAAGATCTAAAACAAGAGGAAATTAAGAAGGAAGAAGTAAAAAAACAGAAGAGCTAAAGAAAGAAGAACCTAAAAAAAGGAAGAAGTTAAAAAAAGTTAATAGAAAAATATTCTGAAGAAGTTATTAGAAAAAAAGTTTAGGTCTAGGAGTAAAATTAAAAATCAAAGACAAAAATAAAGGTGATTTCTTATGAAAAAAATTATTCTTACTGACATTTTCTAGTAATAATTTTTAATGTTAAGAATTGCAACAGGAGTTAGAATAACAGAGATTTTTTTCAAAAAAGAAGTATATAGAATGAGTTTTTAATTTAGTAGATGGTAAAAGTTAAGGATCTAAAAATTAATAATAAATATCCTTTGAAAAAAATATATGGAAAAACTAGATTATAAGGAAGATGGAAAAATATAAAGGGTATTTTTTTTAGTGAAATCTATTAAAGAATATAAAGATATTTATTTTTATTGAGCTTGAAGATATTAAATCTGAAAAGATAGAGAATAATTTTTTTAGAAAAATTATCTTCAAGTTCTATTTAATAGAGCCGAAGAAGGATATTTATATGAAACAAAAAAATCTGAATAGAGCTATATTGTTAGGGCGATAATAGCAGAATTAAAAAGAGTTTACAAGAAAAGATAAGATATATAGGTTTTATCACATGTCTTTTGCTATGTCAGGCTTACATATAGGCTTGGTCATAGCTATTTTTTTTATTTTATCTTAAGAAGAATAATAAAGAATAAAATTGTACTTGAAGTGTCACTTATACTTTTTACTTAGTCTATATTACTTTTCAATAAAAGAAAGTCCATCATTTACAAGAGCTTATATAATGGCTTTGGTATATTTGCTAGGGAAATTAGTCTATGAGAAGATAGATTTTAGCTAAAAAGCCTTATTATAAGTGCTTATTTATCCATTTTAATTAAGCCTACAGTTGTATTCTCACTTTCTTTTCAGCTATCTTATGGAGCCATGATAGCCATTATATATTTTTTTCCTTATATTAGAAAAAAATAAACTATAAAAAAATAAAAAGTTTTTAGATTACTTTTTTTATTTACAACTACTATTCAAATATTTTTTTAATACCTATAACAGTTTATTACTTTAGTACAATACAATTTTTTTATCTTTAATATCAAATTTGATACTTTTTACCTTTAGCAAGTTTTCTATATAACAATTAACTACATAGCTTTATTTTTTTAGAAAATTTCTATTTATCATTTTTATTAAAACCTATCATTAAAAATTTCATATAATTTTTTTAATTTATCTTATAGATTTTTTTCTCTAAATTTAGTTATTTATCTATAGAATATGAAAATCAAAAAAATTGATATATATTTATTCTTTAGTTATAATTCTTATATTAATTAATAAAAAGTAAAAATAGTTTGTTACTGAGTAGATTTTCTTAACGATAAAAAAATTAACGTTTCGCTGCAAAACATGAAACTCGCTTTGCTCAAACACTCATGCTTTTGCTCGAGCTCACTTGCTTTAATTTTTTTACCTAAAAATCTACATTCGTAACTCACTTATTTTTTTACTTTTTAAATTCATTTTATAAGATAAGCTTTTATCTTTTATTTTATATTTTTTTGCTAATGCTTGTTCAATATCAGCTATTATATCATTTATATTTTTCAATACCAACATTGATTCTTACTGCTTCTGGTAATACACCACATTTAATTAAATCTTCTTCACTTAATTGTCTATGAGTAGTGCTTGCAGGGATGTAATAGACAAGTTCTTGAATCTCCAACATGAACAACAGCTCTTATCCATCCTAGACCTTTAATGAACTTTTTCTGCTCCTTCTCTACCACCTTTAACACCAACTAAAAATTACTCCACTACCACCTTTTTGTTAAATACTTTTTCAGCATTTTTTTATAAGAATAATGACTAGGTAATTTTAGAATATTTTACCCAAGTAATATTTGGATTTTTTTCTAAGGCAGTAGCTAGTGCTAGAGCATTTTCACTATGTCTTTCCATTCTTAAATGTAGAGTTTCTAAACCTCTTAATAAAATAAAAAGCATTAAATGGACTTAAAGCAGCTCCCATATCTCTTAGAAATATTTGCTCTTGCTTTTTATAATATAAGCAAGATTTCCAAATGTTTTATAGTAACTCATATTATGATAACTTACATCAGGTTCAACTAACATAGGAAATTTTCCCATTATCCCAATTATAGTTTCCACCATCAACAATAACTCCACCTAAAACACTTCCTTGTCCATCTATATACTTAGTAGCAGAATGAACAACTATATTTACTCCATAAGAAATAGGGATTACATAGATATGGACTAGCCAAAGTATTATCAACTATAGTTGGAACATCTTTTTCTTTTGCAACTTTTAACTATTTTTTCAAAATCTAAAGTGTTCATTTCAGGGTTTCCTAAAGTTTCTCCATATAATATTTTTTTGTATTTTTCTCTGAAATGCAGCTTTAAATTCTTCTTCACTAGCTTCAGGGATTTACAAAAAGTAGTTTTCAATACCATAATTTTTTTAATGTTGAAGCTAAAAGAGTTATAGTTCCACCATATAAAGTAGATACTGCAACTATATGATCTCCTGCTTTACAAATAGTTAGTATTGCAGCAGTTATAGCAGCTTGTCCTGAAGCAAAAGCTAAAGCTCCAACTCCTTTTTTTCAAGTATAGCCATTTTATTTTTCAAAAAGCAGCAACAGTTGGATTGCTAAGTCTCGAATAAAAAAATATCCTAATTTTTTTAAATCAAATAATTCTGCCAATGTGTCAGGGGTTAGTATAATTAAAAAGTAGTACTTTGAACTAAAGGAACAGTTCTTGATTCACCTTCTTCAAATTCTTCTAATGATTGTACTAACTGAGTTTCTATTTCTAAATTTTTTTAGATCTATAGACATATTTTTCCTCCTATAATTTTTTTAATAAAAAAATCTCTACCATAAGCAAATGACAGAGATTAGTTAAAAAGTATTTTTTTATTAATCTCCATCTATCTGGAATTAGCACCTCATCTAATGATAGGTTGCTGAAACTTCACTGGAGCCAGTCCCTCAGTTTCTCTTGATGGTTATTGATTTCTTATTTGTGAGTAATGATACATCAAAAAAATAAAGAAATGTCAATAGTTTTTGAAAAAAATAATAAAAAAAGCTAGAATAATATCTAGCTTCTTTCTTTATAAAGAGGTAAATCATATTTATTAAAAGATTTCCTCAGCTTTCTGTATTTGTTCTTTTGTGGGAGTAGAAACATCTTTTTAATTTATACTCTCTATTAGTTTTCTCCCATTTATAAATAGCCATTTGATGAAATGGAAGTATATCTACTCTCTTAACTACATCAAATTGTGAAACATATTTAGCCCAATCATTTAAGTCTTTTTATATCATCAGTATAACCAGGAACAAGAACATACCTTATCCAAACAGGTTTATTAATTTCTTGTAAATATTTTATAAAATTTAAGTGTAGGCTCTAAATCAACAGAGGTAATTTTCTTATACATATCTTTATCTATATGTTTTATATCTAATAAAACTAAATCTGTGTATTCTAAAAACCTTTTTTTGCTTGATCATTAAAAAAATATAACCAGAAGTATCAAGAGCAGTATGTATTCCATTTTCTTTACATAGTTTAAAAAAAGTTCCAATATAAAAAGAGGCTTGCATAAGTGGTTCACCCACCAGAAGCTGTTATTCCTCCTGTTAAAAAAAGGCTTTAACTTTATTTAATTCAGCTAAAAATTTCAGTTGGAGTATAAATATAGTTTTTTTATCCTTTAACTCCCATGTATCTACGTTATGACAATATAAGCATCTTAAAGGACAACCTTGCATAAAGACTACAAATCTTATTCCAGGTCCATCTTTAGTTCCAAAAAGATTCAAATGAATTTATATAACCTTGCATATCATCATTTCCTTTTTACAATTTATTATAAAGGGAGAAAAAAATTCTCCCCTATTTATTTTATTACATTTTGCTACTGATAGTTCTGTTTATAACATCTAATTGTTGTTCTTTTTGTTAATTTAATGAAGTTAACTGCATATCCAGAAACTCTTATTGTAAGTTGTGGATAATTTTTCAGGATGTTCCATAGCATCTTCTAGTAACTCTCTACCAAATACGTTAACATTTAGGTGGTGACCTGTTTGTTTAAAGTATCCATCAAGAAGTCCAACTAGGTTATTTTTTTCTTTTCATCATCAGTTTTTTTCCTAATGTTTCAGGAGTTATAGCGAATGTATAAGAAATTCCATCATTAGCATCTTCAAATGGTAATTTTGCAACTGAAGCTAGAGAAGCAACTGCCCCTTTAGTATCTCTTCCATGCATAGGGTTTGCTCCTGGTCCAAATGGAGCTCCTGCTCTTCTTCCATCAGGAGTATTTCCTGTTTTCTTACCATAAACAACGTTTGAAGTTATTGTAAGAACTGATTGAGTAGGTTCAGCATCTCTATACATTTTATGACTTCTGATTTTTGTTCATAAATGTTCTTACAACTTTAACTGCTAATTCATCTGTTCTATCATCATTATTTCCGAAATGGAACATATGGTTGTTCAACAACATAATCAACAGCATCTCCATCTTCATCTCTTATTACTCTTACTTTACCATATTTAATAGCAGCTAGTGAGTCAGCAACTATTGAAAGTCCAGCTATTCCACATGCTTCAGTTCTCTTTAATATCTAATGAGTGTAAAAGCCATTTCTAATGCTTCATAAGAATATTTATCATGCATATAGTGGATTATATTTAATGCTTTTTACATAAGTAGAAGCTAACCAAGTTAACATTTTGTCATATTTTTTTCCCAAACTTCATCAAAAATCTAAGTATTCAGAAGTAATTTTTTTCAAATTCTCCAGCTGGTGTAACTTGTTCTTTCTTTAATTCATCTTTACCACCATTTATAGCATATAGTAATGCTTTAGGTAAAGTTAGCTCTTGCTCCGAAAGAATTGCATTTGTTTTCCTATAGCCATAGGAGATACACAACAAAGCTATTCCATAGTCTTCTCCAAATTGAGGTCTCATGATATCATCATTTTTCATATTGTAATGAAGAAGTATCTATTGAAACTTTAGAACAGAATCTTTTTCCAGTTTTCTGGTAATCTTTCACTCCATAAAAATTGTTAAGTTTGGTTCAGGAGCAGTTCCTAAGTTATATAATGTATTTAAGTATCTGAAAGCATTTTTTTAGTTACCCAAGAATTTCCTTCATTGTTCATTCCACCGATTGATTCAGTAACCCATACTGGATCTCCAGAGAATAATTGATCATATTCAGGAGTTCTTAAGAATCTAACGATTCTAAGTTTCATGATGAAGTGATCTATAAATTCTTGTGCATCTCTTTCAGTAATTCTTCCTTCTTTTTAAATCTCTTTCTATATATACATCTAAGAAACCAGCAGTTTTTTTCCCTAAACTCATTGCAGCTCCATTTTGGTCTTTAATAGCTCCTAAGTAACCAAAATAAGTCCATTGGACAGCTTCTTGAGCAGTTTCAGCAGGTCTTCCAATATCAAAACCATATGCCGCAGCCATTCTCTTTAAAGCTTTTTAATGCTTCTAATTGTTCAAACATTTCTTCTCTATCTCTAATAACATCTTCTGTCATTTCAGCAGGATCATAAGCATCAAATTCTCTTTTTCTTTCTGCTATAAGTCTATCTACTCCATAAAGAGCAACTCTTCTGTAGTCTCCTATGATTCTTCCTCTTCCGTAAGCATCAGGAAGACCAGTTATGATTCCTGTATGTCTTGCAGCTTTAATTGCAGGTGTATAAGCAGAGAAAAACTCCAGCATTGTGACTTTTTCTATATTTTTCATAGATTTCTTTAGTAGTTGGATCTAATTTATATCCAAAAAGCTTCTAAAGAATTTTCAACCATTCTTAATCCACCATTTGGGAATATAGCTCTTTTTAAAAGGAGCATCTGTTTGTAGACCCTACTATTGTTTTCTAAATCCTTATCAATATATCCAGCTCCATAAGCATCGATTTTTTTGAAGGAATTTTAGTTTCAGCATCATAGATTCCTTTTTCTCTTTCAATTTTTTTAACATTCCACTTAAAAATATCCCAAAGTTTTTTTAGTATTTTTCAGTTGGTCCTTCTAAGAAGGCTTCGTCACCTGTATACTCTGTGTAGTTGTGTTTAATAAAATCACTTACATTGATATTATTTTGCCAATCACCACTTTTAAAAACCTCTCCAAGCATCCATTAATTAAAAACCACCTTTCATTTATTATTTAAAATTTTTTTGTAAATCCAAATTATAGTATAAATAAAAAAATTTATTTTTTTATATGTATTAATAAATTAAATATATAAATTAATACTTTACATAAGTTTACTATGATTTAATATAAAAATTCAATTGATTTTTTTAAAAGAAATGCATTTTTGATGAAAAAAATATACAAATTATGTATAAAAAAATAAGTCAAAAAAATAAAAAAAGTTCTGAAAAATAAATAGATTATCTTGAAAAAATCAAAAATATGATAGCATAAGATATAATCTAATAAAATAATAAAAATTTGGAGGGGATTATGGAAGACGATAAAGTATTACATAATATTCTATTAAAAAAAGCTAAAGGAGGCAGAATACTCTAGTTTTGAAATTGAACAAATCAATTTACAAACAGAAACTCTTTTTATAAGATATTTTCTTAGAAAGAGAAGCTGCTAAAGTTGTAGAAGGAACTAAAATTGAAGATGAAGTTTTAAAGAAAATCTATGATGAAAAACAAGGAATTTTATACATTTCCCTGAAAAAGTTAAACTAGATACTATCTTTTGTAAGAGAACAAGATAAGGCAGAAAAAAATTATTAAAAAGAAGTTACTGTAGCAAACTTTAATGAAATTAAAGAAAAAAATGATGAGAAAAAACAGATGCAACACAAAAAAATGTTGATGATAACTTTTATATTTATAACTGATATTCATCCAGCTATAGCTGAAGAAATTTATAATGAAAGATAGAAAAAGATGTAATTTTATCAAAATTTAGTTCCAGTACAAGAAGGATTTCCATATAGTTTATTTAAAAGATAAAGAAGATAAAAGACAAGCTACTTTTTGAAGAAGCTAAAGAAACTATATTAAATGATGTTAAAAAGAAATCTATTTGGACAAGCTTTATAATCAATTAATAGCAGATATAGCTAATGAAAAAAAGTTACTCTTGAAACTAGATGAAACTAAAGAAGAAAAATCAAGAAAAAAATAATTGAAATTTAAAAATAATTTAAGAGATATTAAAAAAATATTGTAATTTTTTTAAAAATTTTATGTATAATTATCAATGTAAGGATAATTTATTATAATTTAATTTGGGAGGTACCACAAATGAAAAAAATTTTTTTATTATTAGCAGTATTAGCAGTATCTGCATCTGCATTCGCAGCAAACACAGCTGACTTTAGTAGGAGAATTACAAGCTTTTAGATGCTGAATACCAAAACTTAGCATCTCAAGAAGAAGCAAGATTCAATGAAGAAAGAGCACAAGCTGACGCTGCTAGACAAGCATTAGCTCAAAAATGAACAAGTTTACAATGAACTATCTCAAAGAGCTCAAAGACTTCAAGCTGAAGCTAACACAAGATTCTATAAATCTCAATATGAAGATTTAGCTTCAAAAATATGAAGATGCTTTAAAGAAATTAGAAGCTGAAATGGAACAACAAAAAAACAAGTCATTTCTGATTTCGAAAAAAATTCAAGCTTTAAGAGCTGGTAACTAATAAATTTAGATTTTTGAAAAAAATGCTAGCATAATGAAAACCTTTTAGATTTATATTTTAAATATAAATTTAAAAAGGTTTTTTTATTTATAAAAAAATTAAAAATATATGTTACAATACAAGGTAGAGTAAATTTTATAAATAAGAAGGAGTTAGTTATGTATAAGTTATTTGGTTATGGATTAAAGGATATCCCATATATAAATAGATTAAAGAATAGGGTTTTTACATTATAGTTATTACAATTGTCTCTTTAAATATTTTTTTATAAGTTTTTTTCACTGAACTTAAAAAAAGTATCTAAAGAAACTTTGATTAATTCATTTATAATAGTTGACTTACAAAAATAATCTTGATGAAGAAAAAAGAAATGAAATAGAAAAAAATATATTGACTATAGATGGGAGTTCGTTCAGTTAGATTTCATGGATAAATCTGAAAGTTTTAAAAATTTACAAAATGAACTTAACATCTCAATACCTGAAGCAAGTAATCCACTTACAGACTCTTTAATAGTATCTGTAAAAGAGTGCTGAGCTGATGAATGGGGTTCAAGAAATAATTGAAAGCCAGAGAAGAAGTTAAAGAGGTTTACAAAGATGAGCCTTATTTAAAAACAATCTCAAGAACAAAGTGATATAATTCGTATTGCTCAAATAGGTAGTGCTATTTTTTTCATTTTTTTAATAGCTCTTGTAACTATAGTTATATTTAACTTAGGAGTAGCAATTGAATTTTTAAATAATGCAAATACAGGTCTAGATTATGCAGAAAAATATTAAAGAATCTAAATTTAAAAATTTGATTCCCTTTTTTCAATGGCAAGTGTGGTAGCAACTTTAATATTCTTTTAATATTTATGTTTTTCTTTAGAAAATATGTAACAAATGCAAATTTTGATTCATCATTGTTATCTTTAAGAGAAATATTTTTTTATGGCATATAGGTGCAATAGCAATTTTAAATTTCTTAGTATGGTTAATTCCAGCTAATCTTGGAAGAATAGAATATGAAGAAGAAAAAGATGATGACCTAGACTATGAATTTTATGAAGAAAAAAATGAAGAAACTGAAGATAAGAAGGATGAATTTTATGATGAATTTGAAGATGACGACATTTAATAAATTATTCTTATTCTTTCTTATATCAGCCAATGTTAACTCAGCAACTGTAAAAAGATATGAATAAAAAGAATAAAGAATATAGATCAGGAAATTGAACAAAAAGAATACAAGAATAAAAGGCTATAGATACAGAAACTTCTCAAATTGAAAAAAAGATAAAAAGATACAGAAGTTGAAATTGAAAAAAATGGCAGAAGAAAGAAAAAGAAATAGAAGAGGAAATTACTGTAGTTAAGAAAAAAATATAGACTATGGTAGAAAAAAATCTTGAAATTTCTGTAGATGAGCATGATAGAAAAGAATCTGAATTTATTGCTAAGATAATTGCTTGGGATAAATATAGTAAAAGTACATCGTAGGGATCTTCCAGAAAAAAAGTTATTCTTATGAAAAAAACTATAGAGAAGTTCTTTATGGTGACTTACAAAGAATGGGCTATATAGAAAAAGGTTACAGGTAATATAAAAGAAAAATCAAGATAAAATTGAAGCTGAAAAAAACTAAGTTAGATAAACTTGAAAAGTCAGTTAAAAGAAAATGCTAGAAGAATGGATGCTAAAAAGAAGAACAAAAATAAATTAAAAGAAAAAAATTGCAAGTAGAAAAGAAAGGACATCAATCTTCTATTGAAAAAAATTAAAGAAAGAAAAAAACAAAGAATTTCTAAAGGAAATTGAAAGAATAATAATAGAAAATGCTAGAAAAGCTGCTGAAAAAGGCAGCAAGAGAAAAAGCTGCTCGTGAAAAAGCAGCAAAGAGAAAAAGGCTGCTCGTGAAAGAGCTGAAAGAGAAAAAAAGCTATTCGTGAAAAAAAAGCAGCAAGAGAAAAGCTGCTCGTGAGAAAAGCAGCAAGAGAAAAAGGCTGCTCAAGAAGCAGAAGCTAAGAAAAAAATAGTGCTAAACCTTCTGAGAAATAAACCTAAAAACACCAACTAAAACCAGTTGAAGTACCAATTGTAGTTGATACAAGTGATATTGAATTGGAAGAAAAAAGAGAAATAGAAAAAAATAAGAGAAGAAGAAAAAGCAAGAGCTTAGAGAAATAAAAAGCAGCTGCAACAGTCGATATGCAAAAAAATTAGTAATCCTGAGGCATACAAGAGAACAGGGAAAACAATTAAACCTTTAAATGGGTCAAATAGTAGTATATTTTAGACAAAAAGAAAGGCAGGAGTTGTAGAAAGTAATGGTATAGAAATTAGAGGTAAAGTAGGAAATCCCTATAGTAGCTGCAAAAGCAGGAACTGTTATCTATGCTAGCAACTTTTGAAGGACTAGGAAAGGTTGTTATGATAGATTATGGTGGAGGAATGATAGGAGTATATGGAAACTTACTAGCAATAAAGGTTGGATATAATTCAAGAGTAAGTGCTGGACAAACAATAGGAGTTCTAGGACTATCTAGTGAAAAAAAGAGCCTAATCTATACTATGAATTGAGAGCGAATTTAAGGGCAATAGACCCATTACCAACATTTTAAGGATTAAGGGAAATGATAAAATTAAGTATTATTTACAACAATGAAAAAGAAAGTGCTATAAATATATACAAAGAACTTTTTAGAATTTTTTTAAAAAATAAAAAAAGAGTTTGAAATACTGGATGAAGAAAAATTTACATAAGGCAAGTTATATAGTTACTATAGGTGGAGATGGAACTTTACTTAGAGCTTTTAGAAATATAAAAGAATAAGAAAGCTAAAGATTATTCCAATAAATTCAGGAACTCTAGGTTATTTAACAGAAATTAGAAAAAGATAAGTATAAAGAAATCTTTTGAAAAATATTTTTAAAAAATAAAAGTCAGTATAGAAGAAAGATTTTTTTCTTTATGGTAAATATAGGAAATAGAAGATATAAAGCTTTTAAATGAAGTGTTCTTAACAAGAGATACTATAAAAAAAGAAATATAGTAGCCTCTGAAATCTATGTAAATGATAAATTTTTTTAGGAAAAATTTAAAGGAGATGGAGTGATTATTTCAACGCCTACTGGTTCAACAGCATACTCACTTTCAGCTGGTGGACCAATAGTTACTCCTGAACAGAAGTTATTTATTATAACTCCAATAGCTCCACATAACCTAAATACAAGACCTATAATTTTATCAGGAGATGTAAAAGTTAGTTTTAACTCTTTCAGAACCTAGTCAGCTTGGTTTAGTTAACATAGATGGACATACTCATAAAACAATAAAATTAGAGGATAAAGTAGAAATATTTCTACTCAAAAGGAAAGTTTAAAAATAGTTATACCTGAAGCAAGAAATTATTATGATGTTTTAAGAGAAAAAAACTTAAATGGGGAGAAAAATTTATGCTAAGAGAACTAAAAGATTGAAAAATTTAGCTATTATAGATGAATTAGATATTGAGTTTGAAAAAGGTTTTATAGTTTTAACTGGAGAAACTGGTGCAGGGAAATCAATAATCCTAAGTGGTATCAACTTACTTATAGGGTGAAAAAAAGCCAGCGTTGATATGATTAGAGATGGAGAAGAAAAATCTTGTAGCACAAGGTGTTTTTTTGATGTTGATGAAGAACAAAAAGAAAAAAATTAGAGGCCATGGGTATAGATACTGATGGTGATGAAATTATAATAAGAAGATATTATAATAGAAATGGAAAAAGCTAGAGCCTTTGTAAATAATGTTAGAATAACTTTAGCAGATTTAAAAAGAGATTGCTTCAACTCTTGTGGATATAGTTGGACAACATTCTCACCAAATGTTATTAAATAGAAATAATCATATAAAACTTCTAGATAGCTTTTTTTATCTAAAGAAGATAAAGATATTAAAGAAAAAAATTATCAAGTTTACTATCTCAACATAGAGAAATTAAATCTAAAATTGAAAAAGATAGAAAGTGATAAAAAAAGAAACTTTAGAGAAAAAAGAATTTTATGAATATCAACTTGAAGAAATTGAAAAAAATTAAAAATTAAAAGATGGAGAAGATGAAATTTTAGAGGCTGAATATAAGAAAGTATTCAATGCAGAGAAAAATAAGAGAAAAAGGTTCATGAAAGCTTAGAATATTTAAAAATATGATGATGATTCAGCTTTAGGGTTTTATTCTTGAATCTATAAGAAATATAGAATATCTAGGGAAAAATATGATGAAAGATATTTAGAACTAGCTAAAGAGAATGGAAAAGTGCTTATTATGAGCTAGAAGATTGTGTTGGAGAAATTGAAGATATTTCTAAAAAAATATAGAAGTTACTGAAAGTGATTTAGATAAGATTGCTGGAAGAATGAATACTTTAAAAAAAGAATCAAAAGAAAAGTATAAAAAGAACTCTAGCAGAACTTATTGAATACAGAGAAGATTTAAAAAGAGAAACTATCAGATATGAATAGTGGAGATTTTAAAACTAGAGAATTACAAAAAGAGCTAGACAAAATTAAAGCTGAATATGATAAGTTAGCTGAAAAAGCTTTCAGAGTCAAGAAAAAGAAATTGCTTTAAAAAATAGAAGATGAATTATTGAATGAATTAAAAGTTTTTAAATATGGAAGATGCAAAAATTAAAAGGTACAGATGAATAAAATTGATAGAATGACTAATGATGGTTATGATGAAATTGAATTTTTTTATCTCAACTAATGTTGGTCAAGAATTAAAAACCTTTAAATAAAATAGCATCTGGTGGAGAAGTCAGTCGTGTTATGTTAGCACTTAAAGTTATTTTTCTCTAAGGTTGATAATATTCCAATTTTAATTTTTGATGAAATTGATACAGGTATTGGTGGAGAAACAGTTAGAAAAAAATTGCTTTAAAACTTAAGGAAATTGGAGATAGTACTCAAATTATTTCTATTACCCACTCTCCTGTTATAGCTTCTAAAGCAAGTCAACAATTCTATATAGAAAAAAATATGTAGAGAATTCTAAAACTATAAGTAGAGTTAAAAAATTATCTGCCAATGAAAGAATAAAAAGAAATAGGAAGAATGTTAGTGGGAGAAAAAGATAAATGACGAAGTTTTAGAAATTGCTAATAAAATGTTAAATGAGGGCTAATGTGGATATTTTAGAAAAATACATAGAAAAATTTAGTAATTAAAAATTTATTACAATCTAGTGTAGAAGCTTATAAGCTGGATATAAATGAATATCTTTCTTTTTTTAGAGAATAAAGAAAAAGATATATTTAATTCAAATGAGGACTTATTTATTGAGTATTTTAAAGAAATAGAAGATAAATATAGTGTGGCTAGTTTTAAAAAGAAAATATAGCACAATTAGAAACTTTTATAAATTTCTTTTTAAAAAAATAGATATATAGATAAAAATTTTTGAATACAAACTTACAAAAACAAATGATAAAGTATCTAAAGAGAATAGGACAGAAGTATTTAAAAATGAATATGAAGCTTATATAAATTCTCTCTCAGATAATTTTAATGAAGTTAGATTGAAGCTAATTTCAAGAATGATAGCAGAAGCTAAGATAAGTCTTATCAATATCTTTGAAATTGAAATTAAAGATTTGCTTAAATATAATTTTGAAAAAAATCATAGTTTTTAGAAATTCTAAGATAGTTACTTATGAAATAAGTGCTGAAATATCTAAGGAATTGAAAAGAATACTATGAGAAATATGCCATAGAAAAAGATATCTATTTGGCTCATATAAAAAAATCAAGTTTAATTTCAGATTTAAAAAGATACAATTTAGATTTTTAAAACTTTAAAAAAACTGTCTTCAAGAAGATGAAGAAGAAATAAATAAAAAAATAAGAGAGATCTATTTTAAAAATAGGAATAGGAGATAATTAATGAAAGCAGGATTTATAGCTATTGTAGGTAGGCCTAATGTTGGGAAATCAACTTTAATAAATAAAATGGTAGCTGAAAAAAAGTTGCTATTGTATCAGATAAAGCAGGAACAACAAGAGATAATATAAAAGGTATTTTTAAATGTTAAGGATAATCAATATTTTTTTATTGATACTCCAGGAATACATAAAGCCACAACACCTTTTGGGTGAATATATGACTAATATAGCAATCAATATTTTAAAAAGATGTGGATGTTATACTTTTTAATTGATGCTTCAAAGACAATAGGTACTGGAGATATGTTTGTTATGGATAGAATAAATGAGAATTCAAACAAACCTAAAAATTTTACTTGTAAATAAAGTTGATTTAATAAGTGATGAGACAAAAAGAAGAAAAAAATTAAAAGAAATAGAAGAAAAAAATTAGGGAAAAATTTGATAAGATAATCTTTTGCTTCAGCTATGTATTCTTTTGGAATTGCTCAACTACTAGAAGCTTTAGATCCTTATTTAGAAGAAGGGGTTAAATACTATCCTGATGATATGTACACAGACATGTCAACTTATAGAATAATAACAGAAATTGTCAGAGAAAAAAATCCTATTGAAAAACTAGAGATGAAATTCCTCATTCTGTTGCAGTTGAAATAATTGATGTAGAAAGAAAATGAAGGTAAAAAGATAAGTTCAATATAAATATCTATGTTGAAAGAGATTCTCAAAAAGGGTATTATTATTGGAAAAATGGAAAAAAATGTTAAAAAGATATAGGAATGGAAGCAAGACAAGAAATAGAAGATTTACTTGGTGAAAAATATATTTAGGTCTTTGGGTAAAAGTTAAAAGATGACTGGAGAAAAGAAAAACCATTTTTAAAAAGAAATGGGTTATGTTGAAGAAAAAAATAAAAATCAAAAAAAGACTATGGAGGTTCTTTATGAAAAAATATAACAAATAAAATTTTAATGGTAAGACCTGCTTTGTTTGCTTTTAATGAAGAAACAGCAGTAAATAATTATTATCAAAAAAAGAGATAATAAGACAGTACAAGAAATTCAAAAATAGTGCTTTAATTGAATTTGATAAAGATGGTAGAAAAAAACTAAAAAAATATAGGTATAGATGTTAAAAGTTATACAGGATACAAAAGAACCTCATACACCTGATAGTATATTTCCAAACAATTGGTTTTTCAACACATTATTCTAATACTGTTGTTTCTATATCCTATGTTTGCAGAAAAATAGAAGACTTGAAAGAACAGATAGAATATATGAATTTTTTTGATAATGTAGATAACTTAAATGTAGTCGATTATTCTTCACTTGAAAAAGAAAAATATTTTTTTCTTGAAGGAACTGGAGCTTTAGTATTAGATAGAAAGAATAAAAAGCATATTGTTCTTTATCTCAAAAGAGCAGATGAAAAAGCTTTTTAGATATTTTCTGTGAAGATGCAGGGCTATAAAAAAATAGCTTTCCATTCATATCAAACAATTAAATGAAGAAAGAAAAGCTATATATCATACTAATGTTATGATGGCTATGGGAGAAAAATTATGCTATTTTATGTGCTGATAGTATAGATAACTTAGAAGAAAAGAGCAGCTGTTATAAATGAACTAGAAAAAAGATAAAAAAGAAATAGTATACATAAGTGAACAACAAGTTGAGAAGTTTTTAGGAAATACAATTGAACTTGTTAATAATGAAGGAGTTAATGTTTGTGTAATGTCAGCAACTGCTTATTCTGTTTTTGACTGATGAGACAAAAAAGTATAATAGAAAAAAATATGATGTTATTCTTCCAGTAGATGTACACACTATTGAAAAAAATATGGTGGAGGATCTGCTAGATGTATGATAGCTGAATTATTTATATAACAATATATGTACTAGGGAGCTTAAGGCTGAGATGAGAACCTTTTTTTCTTAAACCCATAGTACCTGATTTGGATAATGCCAACGAAGGGAGTACCACTTTAATAATCAACTTTCTTGGCCTATCCTGAGAAAGTTTTTATTATAGAAAAGAGGAAATATGAAAAAAATTTTTTTAAACAGAAACATAAGTTTTATTAGCATTATAATTTTTAATAACTGTTTGGCAAGTTTGTGGAAATCTAGGCTTGCTTCCAAAATTTATCTTTCCAACCCCATTGGAAATTGCTAATGCTTTTTGTGAGAGATAGAGCACTATTTTTTTATTTCATTTTAAAAATTACTATGCTTGAAGCTCTTATAGGACTCGCCTTGGGAATTTTCTTTTGCCTGTCTTTTTAGCAATTATTATGGATAGCTTTTGAAATGATTAATAAGATAGTCTATCCTTTATTGATATTTACACAGACTATACCAACCATAGCTTTAGCACCTATCTTAGTACTTTGGCTTGGTTATGATATGACACCAAAAAAATTGTTTTTGATAGTTATAAATACCACCTTTCCTATTATCATAAGTATACTTGATGGTTTTAGACATTGTGATAAAGATGCTATACAGTTATTAAAACTTATGAATGCAAGTAGGTGGCAAATTCTTTACCATTTAAAAAATTCCAACTGCTTTAACTTACTTCTATGCTGGATTAAGAGTCAGTGTTTCATATGCTTTTATTTCAGCTGTTGTATCAGAGTGGCTTGGAGGTTTTTGAAGGACTTGGTGTATTTATGATAAGAGCTAAAAAGCCTTTTGATTATGACACCATGTTTGCAATAATAATTTTAGTATCAGCTATAAGTTTAATTAGTATGGAACTTGTTAAAAAGAAGTGAAAAAGAAATTTATAAAAATGGAAATATTTAGAGGAGGAAGAAAATGAAAAAGATTAAGTATTTGTTATTTGGAATTTTTACAATTTTTTTATGTTAGCTGCCTGTGGAGAAAAAGAAAGAAGAAGCTAAGACAGAAGCTCCTGTTGAATTAAAAAAAGTTGATTTCTTACTTGACTGGGTACCTAACACTAATCACACTGGACTTTTTGTTGCTAAGGAAAAAGGATATTTTTGCTGAAGAAGGAATAGACTTAGATATAAAAGCAACCTGCAAATGAAAGTACATCAGATTTAATTATTAATAATAAAAGCACCTATGGGAGTATATTTCCAAGATTATATGGCTTCTAAATTAGCAAAAGGAGCTCCTATAACTGCTATAGCTGCTATCATAGAAAATAATACTTCTGGAATAATAACTAATAAAAACTTAAATATCAATAGTCCAAAAGAATTAGCAGGACATAAGTATGGAACTTGGGATATTCCTATAGAACTTAATATGTTACAATTTATAATGGAAAAAGATGGTGGAGATTACTCAAAAGTTGAACTTGTTCCTAATACTGATGATAACTCAATAACTCCTCTATCAAATGGAGTTTTTGATGCAGCTCCTGTATATTATGCTTGGGATAAAAATTATGGGAGATAGTTTAAATATAGAAACAAATTTCTTCTACTACAAAGACTATGCACCTGAGTTAAATTTTTTTATTCGCCTGTTATAATAGCTAATAACGATTATTTAAAGGATAATAAAGGAAGAGGCTATAAAGATACTAAGAGCTATAAAAAAAGGTTATCAATATGCTATAGAGCATCCAGAAGAAGCTGCTGAAATTTTAATAAAATATGCTCCTGAACTTGAAAATAAAAAAAGCTATGATAATAGAATCTCAAAAAAATATCTAGCTAGTCAATATGCAACTGACAAAGATAAATGGGGATATATAGATCCAGTTCGTTGGAATGCTTTTCTATAATTGGTTAAATGAAAAAGGATTAACTAAAAATCCTATTCCAGAAAAATACAGGTTTTCTCAAATGATTATTTAGAATAAAGGACAAAAATGAAGAAAAACATTAGAAATTAAAAATTTATCTTATTCTTTTGGAGATAACCATATTCTAAAAAGATATAAATATTTATGTTAAAGAAAAATGAAATGGTTGCTATAGTAGGTAGTAGTGGAGTTGGAAAAATCTACTCTTTTTCAATCTTATTGCTGGTGTTTTAAAAAAACAAAGTGGTGAAATCACTATCAATGGAAGTGATGATTATATAGGTAAGGTTGCATATATGTTACAAAAAGATTTACTTTTTGAGCATAAAACAATAATTAATAATGTAATTTTACCTCTAATTATAGCAAAAAAATAGATAAAAAAAGTTGCACTTGAAGAAGGAAGAAAAAAATTTTAAAAACAATTCAATTTAGAAAAATATGCTGATAAGTATCCTAAACAGTTAAGTGGAGGAATGAGACAAAGAGTTGCACTTTATTAGAACTTATATGTTTAAAAGGAATATTTTTCTTTTAGATGAAGCTTTTTCAGCTCTTGATGCTATAACTAAAAAAGAGCTACATAAATGGTATCTCAATCTAAAAAACGAGTTTAACTTAACAACTTTACTTATAACTCATGATATTGAAGAAGCTATATTCTTTAAGTGATAGAATTTATATCTTAGCTAATAAAACCAGGAGAAATTATAAAAGAAATAAAAATTGAAATTAATCCTAATGAAGATATAGATGTTCAAAGATTATTTTACAAAAAGAAATTTTTAAATATTATGAATATTGAATAAAGGTTGACATATTCGTAAAATAACTTTAGAATAAATATATAACATTTTTATATCAGAAAGGAGATTAATATGAATTTAGTTGTTTTAAATGGAAGACTTGTGAGAGACCCTGAAATTAAAAGTTTGGACAAAGTGGGAAGGCATACTCAAGATTTTCAATAGCAGTTGATAGACCTTTTCAAACTTCAACTGATTCTCAAACAGCTGATTTTATAAACTGTGTGGCTTTTTGGAAAGACAGCTGAGTTTATAGGAGAATATTTTTAGAAAAGGAAGAAAAATTTTACTTAAAGGAAGTTTACAAATGAATCAATATGAGTCAGAAGGTAAAAACTAACTACTTATGTTGTTATTGCAGAAAATGTAGAATTTGGGGAAGCGAAAGCAAAATGCAAATACAGGAGGAAATGATTCTAAAGCTCCTAGCAATACAGTTATGGAAAACTTCAATTTTGAAGAATTTTCATTCTGTAGATGATAATATAGAAAGTGCACTCTGTACTGATGATGAATTTCCATTCTAATTTGGAGGAAATATGGAAGATAAAAAAATATGTAAATATAACAAAAAGTATATACAAAAGAGAGGAGATAAAGGAGAAACTGATTTACTTGGTGGAAGTTCAGCAAGAAAAGATAGTTTAAAAGTTGAAGCTTATGGTTGTATAGATGAAACTTCTTCTTTTTATAGGTCTTGCTAGATACTATACATAAAGTTATAAAAAGAAAGATTAAAAGAAATTCAAAATAAATTATTGGTTCTAGGTGGTTTCTTAGCTAGTGATGATAAAGGTAAAGAAATGATGAAGGATCAAATCAAAGAGGAAGATATAAAAGTTATTGGAAGGATATATTGATGAATACAATCAAAAATTACCTCCATTAACACATTTTATCTTTACCAGGTGATGATGAAGTTGCAGCACATTTTCATGTAGCTAGAACTGTAGTGAGAAGAGCTGAAAGAAGAATTGTTTCTCTTGCAACACAAGAAGATTTAAATCCACTTATTCAAAAAATATGTAAATAGACTATCAGACTTAATGTTTGCTACTTACAGATATTCAGAAAAGTGAAAATAAAAAATGGAAAAAGCACAAATTTAAATATTTAAGATAGCTCAGTTAAATTCTAACCCTTTAGCATTTTATTTTAAGTTTTTAATAGTTCAACTAA